>Ga0326512_10004415_pt1 | contig 10220 bp, 10 predicted proteins | sample 1_2617_0518_D_FD_203652 | JGI IMG/M metagenome (GOLD analysis project Ga0326512, IMG submission 203652) | Bovine rumen microbial communities from UC Davis, California, United States - 1_2617_0518 | ecosystem: Host-associated > Mammals > Digestive system > Stomach > Rumen | place: USA...
ATTTTCTTTATCCGTAAAACTGATGACGATGTAACTGAAATCGTGGCTCAGACACGAAAGATTTTGGAGACCGACCTTTTCAAGTACATCGTCCAGGAGCTTTACGGTGTTGAGTTAGAACTCACAACTGCAACAGCGTTCAAGATTGACACCAATCTGAACAGGTCTGCCCGTGGTCAGGTACAGCTTCAAGGCATGGGCCTTAAGGGCAGCTTGACCGGTAAGCATGCTGACTACATCTTCTCAGACGATATCGTCAATGTAAAAGACCGTGTCTCCCGTTCAGAACGTGAAGAGACAATAAGACAGTATCAAGAGCTTCAGAACATCAAGAACCGTGGCGGACGAATCTTTAACACAGGAACCCCATGGCACGTCGACGATTGCATCTCAGCCAAGAACAAGGACGGAACACCGAAGTATATGCCGAATCAGCATATCTACACGGTTTATGATACAGGTCTTATCTCGGAAGAGCAGCAAAAGAAACTCCGTGAGTCCATGTCGTCTTCTCTGTATGCAGCAAACTACGAGCTCAAACACATCTCTGATAAAGACGCCTTGTTTACTGACCCGAACTACCTTGATGAGTCCGAACACGACTTAATCTTTGACGGCATAGCACATCTTGATGCGGCCTATGGCGGCTCTGACTTCACAGCGTATACGGTGATGCATGAGCTCCCTGATGGACGTATCATTGCTTTCGGCAAGCTCTGGCAACAGCATGTAGATATGTGTCTTGCAGAGGTAGCTATCCTGCACACCGAGTTGAGAGCAGGTTCAATCGCCTGTGAGACTAATGGTGATAAAGGTTACCTTGCCAGAGAGCTTGAAGACTTAGGCTATTGGGTCAATTCGTATGCGGAGCACACGAACAAGTTCATCAAGATTGCTACTTTCCTGAAGAAGAACTGGTCCAGAATCTACTGGCTTCCAGAGACTGATAAAGATTACATGCAGCAATTACTGGACTATACGGAGTTTGCGGAGCATGATGATGCACCCGACTCTGCTGCGTCCTTAATCCGCTTTATTTGCGAAAAAACAACGTTATGCACAGATGACATATTGAGAGGAGGTATCGTCTGATATGGCACTTGATATCTTTCGAATTGCTGATGGACAGGAGATGACAGACGAACTCCTGATTCAGTATATAAGAAAAAACGACGCGAAAACGAACCAGCGATATAAGAAGCTCTGGAACGCATATTCTGGTGACTTTGAGATTTATCATAAGCCGCCTAAGCCTGCTTACAAGCCTGATAACCGCTTGGCGGTTAACTTTCCTCGTCATATTGTAGATAGTTTCGAGGGTTTCTTCCTGGGTATTCCAATCAAGGTTTCGTCCACTGACGAAGCAGTTATGGAATATGTCAATGCGGTTGACGCGGCAAACGATAGCGACGATATCAACTCTGAGTTGTCCACTATCGTGTCGATTTTCGGTCGTGGATATCGCATCATCTTTGTTGACGAAGATGGCGATATTGGAACAGCTTATCTGGACCCCATGGAGTCCTTTGCTGTATATAACGAGTCGATTAAACCTCGTATGAGATATTTCGTCAGAACGTACCTCGACGCCAACAAGGTCCGTAGAGGTTCCATCTCTGATGACACGACAGTTCGTTACTTCAGCATGGAGGGCGGCGAACTCAAGTGGCTTGAAGAGTATCCACATGGCTTCTCTTCTGTTCCCGCTATTGAGTTCGTACAGAACCGTGCAAGAACAGGTTTGTTCGAACCAGTCCTCCCTTTGTGCAACTCATATAACAAGATTCTCAGTGAGAAAGCCAACGACGTTGACTACTTCGCTGATGCATACCTTAAAGCTCAGGGCATGAACATCGACAAAGAGACGATTAAGTTCATGAGAGAGAACCGAATCATTAATGCCAAGGGAACCAACGCCGAGAAAGCAATCATTGAGTTCCTTCAGAAACCTTCTGATGACGACACTCAGGAACACCTTCTCGACCGCATTGAGCGTATGATTTTCACGATTGCGATGGTATGTAACATCTCTGATGATGACTTCGCAACCTCTTCTGGCATTGCTCTTAAGTACAAGCTCCTGCCTATGACGAACCTTGCTGCTCGCAAGTGGCGTAAGTTCGCTTCTGGGCTTAATGAATATTACAAGCTGATGTGCAGCAACCCTGTCACACCGCTTGAAGCCGATGATTGGACCACACTCATGTATACTCACAACCTTAACTTCCCTGCAAACATTTATGACGAAGCTGAGACTGCAGTTCGTCTGAAAGGTGTCACCTCTAAGCGTACTCAGTTGTCCGTCTTGTCCATCGTGGACGACGTTGATGCTGAGCTTGAGCAGATGGCTAAGGAAGCCACAGGTGAAGACAAGTTGGTTGCTGAAGCAGAGGAAAATGAAGAAAAGGAGAATGATAATAATGGCACAGATAATCTTGACACCTCATCAGATTCGGATAGAGGGACACGCAGCGAATAAGATTGCGTGTGCAATGGGTTCAGCGTTAACTGTAGGATTGTTGAAGAATTGCATGGAACGATACAACTTTGAACCAAACTTTAAACTTATATGTGGCTTTTCGAGCATTGACACCGACAACTTCGTTGGTGAACCAAAAATACTGTTAGATGCGTACCGCTATTCTTTGTGCAGTCTTGCAGAGGACTATCCTGACAGCTATCAAGTAGTGCATCAGGATAGCTAAATATATATCGACAGCATACACCCTTCTAACGCTGTATGATGTCTGTCCAAGACGTGAAGACATAAAAAGCACCGTGAAATCGCGTGGGAGCATTAACCACAATAAATAAGACATGGATATAAGGAGGATATGACATGAAGTACCTTGACTATTTGAAGCTTTATTTTGACGAATCAGGTGATGGTGACGGTGATGGTGCTGGCGATAACGGTCAGCAGAATGACAACAAAGGTGCTGGCGACAAGAACGGTAACCAGCCGGGCGGCGGTACAGACGACAAGAACAAGCCGAAGTACACCGATGAAGACATTGACCGTATCATCGAAAAGAAGTTTGCGAAGTGGAAAAAGCAGCAGGCCGCTGCTGTTGATGAAGCAACCCGCTTGGCTAACATGAATGCTCAAGAGCGTGCAGAGCATGAGCGTGACAAACTCCAGAAAGAACTGGACGACTTGAAACGCGCAAACACCATTGCGGAAATGGAAAAGACTGCTCGTGGCATGTTTGCTGATGACGGGCTTACCGTTCCTGATGCAATCGTTTCGGTTTTGGTCGACGAGGACGCTGATAAGACCTCTGAGAATGTCAAAGCGTTCAGCAAAGCCGTAAAGAAGATGGTTCAAGACGAAGTTAAACGCCAGCTCACGCATAAAGCACCGTCTGGAAGTCAGGGTGCTGGAACTCTCACGAAGGCTGACATTATGAAAGAAAAAGACCCATTGAAGCGTCAGAAACTCATTCGTGAGAATATGTCACTGTTCAGAAATTAACATATTAACTCAAATCTTTAAGTAAAGGAGACATCAAAATGAATAAGTACGATTTCACTACTTTGTATTTCGATGTTGAGGAAAATACAAACGTGTCTACGGACTTTGAGCCCGCTATCTCCATTGACCACGTAGACCGTATTTCCGAGAACATCAAGACTCTGCAGAGAGCTCTCGGTATCACCAATATGCTTCCGATGGCCGCTGGTACACAGGTTAAGCGTTATCAGACGACTGTTACTGTGAATGCCAACCAGGTTCCTGAGGGCGAAGTGATTGGTTTGTCCAAGGTTGAGCGTCAGCCTCTTGACCCGCTGGTTTTGACACTGCAGAAGTATCGTAGACTGACGACTGCTGAAGCAATTCAGAAGGTTGGTCGTGCTCTGGCTCTGGAAGATTCCGACAACAAGTTGGAGGCTGAAATCCGCAAGGATGTTCGCGACAAGTTCTTCGCTCTGATTAACGCTGCTGCTGGCAGTGCTGCTGGTGGTGCGAATCTGCAGGCCGCTGCTGCTCAGTTGTGGGGTTCCATGAGCGTATACTTCGAGGATAAGGACGTAACTCCTGTGTACTTCGTACACCCTCTGGATGTTGCTACTTACCTTGGTAATGCGACCATCACCACTCAGAACGCATTCGGTTTCGATTATATCGAGAACTTCTTGGGTCTCGGTAACGCATTCGTTACTCCGCGTGTCACTCGTGGCTCCCTGTTCGGTACTGTCACTGAGAACCTGAACGGCGTATACGTTCCTCAGAGCGGCGACGTCGCTGATGCTTTCGACTTGACCTATGACGAGACTGGTATCGTAGGTATGACTCACAGCCGTGCTGATGACCGTGCTTCTATCCAGACTCTCATCATGATGGGCGTTCTGTTCTATCCAGAAGACGCTTCTGGTGTGTTCAAGTCTGTAATCGGTGGCTAATTGATTGACACTTAATGGGGCAGAGCAATCTGCCCCTAATTATTGGACGCTCACAGCAACCTTTTCTGCATAGACTTGAAATCTATTACAAAGCGTCCTTTGAATAAACAGAAAGGAGCGGACGCATGACTGCTGAAGAAATTGTAATCAAGCGAACAGGCATGTCTCAGGAAGACGCTGAGTTCTATGTCGGCATGGCGGAACAGAAAGTCCGCACCTATCTCGGTCTGGATGATGAGGCTGATGTTTCAGCGTATACATTCCAGATTGCTGATATCGCTGTGTTGTATTGGCAGAAGGACCAGAGCACATTGCAGAGTAAGTTCTCACTCGGTTATAGCCGTGAATCCTTCCAAGAGGGTTCGGTGCGACATACTCAAGCGGCAATGACTGGCTCAGCCATCTTTGCCTCGTATGACGCGGCTGTGATTGCCGTTCTTGATACTCTTGATGGAACTGCTGGTGAAATCATTTTCATGTAAGGAGGTATGCCTATGGTATTCAAAGACCTTACACAGGACCATTTTCAAGAGTTCAAGCAAGATTATGACATCTACGGCACACATATCGTGTCAGACGAATACAACAACGAACAAGCCGTGATTGACTCCGAGCCAAAAGACAAAATGCATGTTATGTGGCAACCTGTCACGGATTATGCCTCTGTCGTTGAATATGGCCGTGATGTTGCACGTATGTTCTACTGCATTCTGTATGATGACGTAGACATCGACTATGACGATATCGTCGTGATTCGTGGTGACGAATATGAGGTTGTCGGCTTGAAGCTGTACAACACTTACACGAGGGTTGAAGTCAGAAAGAAGGTGTGACATGGGTGCCAAACCGAATGTGAACCTTTCTACTTGGTTCGAACGCTACATCACGAAAGTAAAAGCGAACGCTCAGAAGTCTGCTGTTGAAGCCGCAAACATCATTGGTGAGCAGATTGTTCACGATGCGAGGGAACAACTTATTGCAGACGGGCACGTTAAGACAGGAGCCCTGCTTGATAGCATTCATTACTCTGTTGAAGAGTATGAAGGTGGCGAAGGAATGGGCGTCGTCATTCATGTTACGGCTGATGCGAAGAACAAGAACGGGCAAGAATATGGTGCTGTTGTTGAGGCTACGGACCCGTTCATGCTTCCTGCTGTATACGACAATATCGGCGAAATCCCTGCGGAGTTCCACGCTGTGTTCCAAGACTACATGAAGAACGGATAAGGAGGGCAACGATATGATTAACGCGAGACAACAAGTCAAGAATGCTCTCCTGACTGTATGCGATAATGTCAAGATGAGTAGACCGGCAGGTGATATCGACCTGCCATTGATTGTCTATGCACAGACAGGAAATACACCTATCAACATGTTGTATGTCAGGCTTAAATGGCGTGTGTCTGTCTATTGTCGAAATTTCTCAGACCTTGTAGACCTGTGTGACGACGTAGACAACATCATGACGGGGCTTGGCTTTACACGAGTTGGTAAGACAGGTGATGACACGGCTCGTGTTGAAACTGACTTGTACATGTGCAAGTTAGATTACGCAGGCTTAGTCAACAAACAAACACTCGGTGTTATAAAATATAGCACCTAACTTCAACAAACTTTCAGGAGGAATAAACGATGAATATCAATTTCAAGACTCTCTATTTTGATAACACTTTTGATATTGCAGACGTTCTGACTTCCATCGGTATCGAGGTCAAGATTGGTACCACTTTGATTAAGTGGGCCCACAGCTTCGGTGACCTCGGTGGTGAGCCGGAAGGTCTGGACTGCACACCGCTGTCCGCTCTCGTTCGTATGCAGAAGGCAGGTTTGGTTGAGCAGGAAAACTGGACTGTAGACTACTGGTTCAATGAGGAAGACTATCAGGCCATCGAGACTTTGAAGTCTGCTCAGAATTCTACGGAAATCTCAGTCACCTTCCACAACGCAGGTACAGGTACTGGTACTAAGTTCACCAACTCTGGTGTTGTTCGTGCTAACTACCTGACTGGTCAGGAAGTCAACCAGGTTGCAGAAGGTCATGCCGTTATCGAGTTGTCTGGTGCAAACGGCTGGACAATGACCCCGGCGGCCTAATTTAACTGATATCTACACTTATGAGGGGCTGGAAACAGCCCCTCTCTTACTACTAACACCAAATATTTAAGAAAAGGAGATTACGACTATGTTTATTAATTCCTATGATTTCGAAGTTCAGAACGCAAAGGGCGAAACTATTCCTGTATCTCTGAGACTGGGTATCGGTGCTCAGATGAAGTTGAAGAAGAAATGGAACGAGAACACGACCAACACACTGTTCAATGCTATCGACGACGTAGAGCGTTTCGTTGATATCGTTGATGCTGCTTTGAAGTTCAACGGCAATGAGAACACCATCAAGTCTGGTGAGGAGTTGCTGGACCTTATGGCGGCTAACGACATGCTCGGTATGCTGGCTAAGCAGACGTTGATTACGTCTATCGGTCGTGCCTCTGGTCTCTTCTCTGAAGATGAGAAGAAAAAGATTGATGCCCGTGCGGCTAAGGCCGTTGATGGTGCGTTCGAAGGTGAAGACGAAAAAAACGCGTAAACCGCCGAGTCCTCACAGTTGAAGAGCTAATAAAAGACGGGATTGGGGCTGGTGCCCCTTTCCCTGCTCTGTATGATTGGACTTGGGGTGAACTTGTTGATTATATAAATGTTCACGAGAAGCATAAGCGTGACGACTTGCGAACGCAAGCCATGATGAACTTCAGGACTGTAAGTCTTCTTTCACGTATGGTCGTAGCACAGCGTGGTCAGAAGTTCAACGTCATGGACGAGTACAGCTTCTTGTGGACAGACGAAGAACGCAAAGAAGCAAAGAGGGAGGCTCTTATGAACAGCCTCATGAAAAAGACTAAATCTCAATAAGGGGAGGCAATAACCTCCCCTTCCTAAATTAGATACAGGAAGGAGGGCAAGTTCGTGGCTGACAACATGAATGAAAATGAGTTCACTCAACAGTTGAATATTCCCGTTAATGTTGATACAAGTGCGATTCCAGCGGCTGAGTCTGAACTCAAAGCATTTCAAAAAGTGTATCAGGACGTTGTTAAGACGTTAGGTCAAAACCCGATGGTTATGGACCAAGATACATTCCAAAAAAACATTCGTGAAGGTGCAAAACTCGCAGGACAGTCTCTTGATGAGTACTTGCTCAAACTTTCTTTAGCAGCAAACGAAGCCAGAAAAATGAGCGTCGATACATCGAGTATGTCTCGAATGCTCACTGACCTCATGGCAGGTATCAGCCAGAGAACTGATTCCGTTTATGACGGTCTCAAGAATATAACTGGTGTACAGGTTGACCGTGACGGTTTATTCTCTGCCGATATCGCAAAGAATATCAATGATGCAGCTGACGCAATCATTCGTATCAATTCAGCACTTCCTGAAATCTCTAAATCATCCCTTCTTGAACTCCGTTTGCCTGGTATCAACCAAACGAACCTCGGCAATCTCAATAAGACTGTCGATATATTCATAGAGAAGGCGAAAGGCATTAAATCCGAGGGTGATTCTGCTACAGCGAGCATGGTTAGCCTCGGTAATGAAGCAGCTAAGCTCTCGCGTCATTTACTGCAACTCAACCAATGGAGAGCTCAGGGTTTTGCTGACCGTCTCGGTGCTGAGAACAAGAAACAACTCTTTGGTAGTGACGAAGACATCAATACGCTCAAACAGCGTATGGATACGTGGTCATCTGCATATAGCACGACTGTTGATGACATGATGCAGACAGTGCAGACTGCTGCTGATAGGTTCTCTGTGTCTGAAGCAGATGCTGCAATGCGGATTCTTAAAGGTTTTGAACCTCAACTTGACCGACAGAGTTCGTTAGATGATTTTGCCAAGGCTATTTCTGGTATTCTTGAACAGCGAGTTCTTCAAGAACACAGCATGTATCAGCAACTTGCCGCAAAGCAGGCTGAACATGAAAAAGAAAATGCCAGTGAGGTTACTAAAATCCTTAGTGGCATGCATCGAAGTGACGACCAGATTAAAGGTTTCTTTGAGACTGACTGGACACAATGGTCGCCTAAACATTTGCTTGGCGGTTTAATGGAAACTGCTGACCGTAAGGAGTTTTCAAGACAAACCCAAGCACAAATGACTAAAGATGGTGCTGCTGCAGGTGAAGCATGGACTAAAAGCTTCAATGAAGCACGCGATGCCACAATTGCTACACCACAGAAGGTTACGGAGCGTAACAATTCGCTTCTGAACTCTCAGGGGCAAGCTCTCGCAAAAGCACTTAACGATGGTTATGCAAATATGCAAGTTGATACGTCTGCTGTAGACGCAATCAGCGAGCGTATTAAAACCAGTCTTGAAGCTGGAAATAAAGATATTATTGAGCAGGTCGAATCTTTGTCCAAACGTCTCTCTAAGGCGTATGCAAAGATTCCTGATGCAATCAAGCGTACTGAAAAAGGCAATATCGTCAATACCACTGCAATGGATGCAAATACTGCTGCAGCAGGCATCCAGAACATGATTGACAAACTCAGTCACTTGTCTACTGCAATGACCACTTCTGACGACTACAATAATGCAGTCAAAGAAGTTGAAAAACTGACGAAAAAGATTGAAGAGGCCAAGCAGAAGCAGCAACAGTTCGTTCTTCAGACTCAGAACACCAAGATTGGTGGTCAATATGCTGAGATGGAACGTCAAATGTCTGCATATGCAAAGACTGCTCTTGCTGCTCAGCGTAAGATTATAGAGCTCAACTCTATTATTCGTGAAAACGGCGGTGAGAATTCGCTTGCAGTTCAGACAATGCAATACGATAACATGCCTATCAAGAAGGCTCTTGCTACGTATAGACATGAACTGAAAGTTGCCATGGAGGCTACAGATAAGCTTGCTGCCCGTGAACAGAACTTGCTTCAGAACAGTTCTTATGCTGGAAGCAAAAGCACGTTCGTTGGCTATTCTGTCAAGATTGCTGAACTCAACATGCAACTTGAACAAGCCATAGCGAAAGTTCAAGAACTTGAAGCTGCAGGTGCAGCTACGAATTCTGCTGAGATTGCTGCTCAGACGTCTGAACTCGTCAGTGAAATAAATACGAAGTTTAAAGAACTCTCTAAGTTGACGCTTGGTGCATCGCTTGAGCAGAAAAAGCTTCAGCGAAACTTCGGTGCAACTGCTGAAAAACTTCGTGGCATTAAAGTTCCTGATGGAATGAAAAAGACTGATGCCTTCAAAGAACTTGAGAAGAATTATCGTTCTGCGTATAAATCTCTCCAAACATTGGCCGATTTACAGCAGAAGTACATTCAGAACGGAACGTCCGTCGATTCCAAATCTTGGAAGAATCTCAGTATTGATATTGAGAACGCCAAGAACAAACTCGCTGAGTATAGTGCGTTGATGGATAAATCTGTCGCCGATGGTTCTGCGTTCCAGCCGAAAGAAACAACTCGCGATGCCTTTAAATGGGGTAAGGAACTCGGAAATGCATTGTCGACCGGTTTCAAGTCATTCAAAAGCACAGCGGCTAAAGAGTTCAAGTTCATTCATAATCTGATAAATAAAATCACAAGCGGTGTCAAAGACTGGTTTAAGAACCAGAAATCCTTATCTGATAACGCCAAGCAGATGTACAAGACATTCACGAGTTATCTCAGCATGTTGCGTACACGTATTCGTCGTAAGTTCATCAGCATGGTCTTTGAGGACCTGCAAGCGAACATTGGCAAGGTTGCTCAAATTTCGCCTCGCTTCAACAAAGCGTTGAGTGAGTTCATTGTGAGCACCAAAACTCTTGG
>Ga0326512_10004416_pt1 | contig 10218 bp, 11 predicted proteins | sample 1_2617_0518_D_FD_203652 | JGI IMG/M metagenome (GOLD analysis project Ga0326512, IMG submission 203652) | Bovine rumen microbial communities from UC Davis, California, United States - 1_2617_0518 | ecosystem: Host-associated > Mammals > Digestive system > Stomach > Rumen | place: USA...
CTACATTTTGCATAGCGATGGATGCCTAAAAAGATAGTAGTTTTGCAGCCAAAATTAAAAAAGGAGTAAGAAACATGAGAAGTACTTTTAACATTCTGTTCTATGTAAACAAGAGTAAGGAGAAGAATGGTGTGGTGCCTGTGATGGGTAGGGTTACGATTAACGGCACCCAGAGCCAGTTCAGTTGTAAGAAGACTATCCCGCTTGATATGTGGGACGTGAAAGGCAATTGTGCCAAAGGCCGTAGCAAGGAGGCTTTGCAGATTAATCGCGAACTTGACAACATCAAGGCGCAGATTATCAAGCATTATCAGCATTTGTCGGATCGCGAGGCTTTCGTGACGGCAGAGATGGTGCGTAACTCCTATCAGGGGTTTGGCAGCGAGTACGAGACGCTGCTGAGTGCTTTCGACAAGGACATCGCCAACCAGAAGAAACGTGTGGGCAAGGACAGATCAGCGAGCACTCTCTGGGCTATGGAGCGTTCGCGGAAGGATGTGGCAGAGTTTATCCAATCCCACTACCGTCGTACAGACATGTCGATGCTGGAGCTGACGCCTGAGTTCATCAAGGACTTTGCCGCCTATCTCAGCACAGACCGTGGACTGGCTAACGGTACTATTTGGCAGCGGTGTATGTGGCTGAAAGGTGTTGTAATGAGGGCGCACTACAACGGCAAGATTCCCCGTAACCCATTTGCACAGTTCCACATCAGCCCCAACTGTAAGGAAAGGGAGTTCCTGACCGAGGAAGAACTGAAGGCTGTCGTAACCCATGAGTTCGAGGACGACAATCTCGCCTTTGTGCGTGACATCTTTGTATTCGTGTGCTTCACCGCCCTCTCGTTCATCGACGTAAAAAACCTGACCACAGACAACATTGTGGACATCAACGGTGACAAATGGATCATCAGTAAGCGACACAAGACCAACATCCCATTCCAGGTGAAATTGATGGATGTACCCTTGCAGATTATCGACCGCTACAAGCACCTACAGGAAGACAAGCTGGTGTTCGGCAAGATGAACTATTGGTCGATGTGCAAGAAATTGAAAACGGTGATGACCGCCTGCTGCATTGAGAAAGCCATATCCTACCATTGTGGCCGCCACTCATTCGCAACCTTGGCGCTTTCAAAAGGGATGCCCATCGAAAGTGTGAGCCGTGTATTGGGACACACCAATATCGTGACCACACAGATTTATGCCAAAATCACAAGCCAGAAACTTGACAACGACCTGACGATGCTCGGCAATAAACTCAACGCATCATTCAAGAACCTCAAGATGGCTAAATCATAGCGCCCAAAAACTTCAAAGCAGAAAGACGAATGATTAGCGAAGTCTGTCATCCGTCTTTCTGCGTTAATTCCCCCTGCACACGAACCACTAACGGTTCTTTCTTTTTCCCTATCGTTTATAAGCAGGATGATAGCAACTTTCCAGAACCCTCTCTAAATCACTCTCACGATAAAGCACCTTGCCACCCAATAATATATAAGGTATCACACCATCATTACGGTATTCCTGTAGCGTTCGTCGGCTGACTTTTAGAATCTGTGCAACCTCTCTGTCCGTCAGGTAGCGTTCACCATCAATCAATGGACGATAGTTACCTATTACCTTCTTGTAGAGCGCAAGTAGCTCCTTCATATTCTCCAATGCGTTCTTCACACCAACGTTATGAGGCATTATCAGTTCATTCATAGGCGGCTCGTTTTGAGGTTATATTCCTACAAGCCACAACATGAAGAATACTCTCCACATCCTCTGGCTTATAATATACTTTACGGTTGATCTGAGAATAGGCCAATGTCCCATTGTCACGAAGCGTTTGTAATGTTCTTGGGCTGATGTTCAGCATCTGGCACACATCCTGATTGTCGAGCCAATCGTCCAACCCTTTATCATTGCCTCTACTGGCCATCTCCTTCATCTTTGTGATGAAGCTGTTGAAACTTGTCAGCAGTTCCTCGTAGGTACTGCGCTCAATTGATATAACTTCCATGTCTTGTTTAGTTTTTGTAATTTGTGGACAAAGGTACATCAATGTCTACAGACAGGTTGCCTCTGAAAATTATATTTTGTTTTTTAACATTTGAGACGAGCCTTTCTGTTGCCTCCTGCTGAGCTTGCTCATATCATAGCTGTTTGTACTTTTGGGGCATCGCTACAGAAAGTACATATTAGGCTATGCCCTATAAAGGCACTGCCTATAGAACCCATGCAGTTTTGTGTGGCACACCACAAAAAACTGCGTATTAGGCTACACCCTTCTTATGAATCTATTTGTGGCAAGCAGAGGGAAAAAAGTGAGGACCATGATTGTAATAGTTTGTATGAAATTGATGGAATCTGTCGTCAGTTACGTTAAAGCTTAATTAGGATTATAATCAGGGAGTTCCGGCCTTGTTTTACATAAAAATAGTTAAAAGAGAAAAATTTTGATTGTTTTTAGGAAAAAGAGACTAAGAATAGAAAAATAATGTGTATTTTTGCAGTGACTAAGCCAGTCCAAGCTGTCTGATGCCAGCAATGGCTGATGACTGTGAGGGCAGGGCGGGTCAAAACAAACATCGATGGAATCCTGAGGCTGAGAACACCGTTTGTAAGGACAGCCGAAGGGAAAGGACGTTTTCTGAACGTTACCTGTCTGTGATGTCAAATCTCGCAAATTTGGATCTTTGCACAGCGGTAATGCAACGAAGCGTTCGCGTGGGTGTATTATATCCCGGTCGCTCCGTAGCTATCATTGTATCTTGGTGGTTTTACGTCTACGCCGAACTATATAATCACTCGGCGTGGGCTGGCTTGCGTTGCTTATCCTTGCAAAGAGGCAATGCGAGAGCCTGACATCAGGGATAGGCGCGGAGGAATAAACTCCCACGTCTTTTTTGTTTCCTCAAACTAAAACCAATATTAACGCTGAATTTGGGAGTTAGGAAGCATAAAGACTTCTTAACGTTATGAAGAAAAACGAAAAGAACGAAGAACTCCAGTCGCGAAGGGAGTTTTTCAAGAGTGCTGCAAAAGGCGCTCTGCCCATTTTGGCATTCTCGGTATTGGGGTCTTCCTTCCTAATGTCATGCGAGAAAGAAAAGGAAAAGGAAAGCAGCGGCTGTGGTAAGTCGTGCTCAGGCTCATGTGATGGAGATTGCGCAGGCGATTGCGATGATGGATGCTGGACTGCATGTATTAGTGCATGTGTGCATTATCAACGGTAAGAAAACAGGATGAGGGATGCCAATTCAGTTTGGCATTCCCTCATTTAACAATTTCAGATAAGTATGAGAAATAAGACAATAACCTTTATTGTTACTAAAGATTGCCAATTAGCATGCAAATATTGTTATCTCGTTGGCAAGAATAAAAATGAGAGGATGGATTTTGACACCGCGAAAAAGGCTGTTGATTACATCTTTTCTCACCCAGATTTATTTACAGAAGATTCTGTCAGTTTTGATTTTATTGGAGGTGAACCTTGTTTGGAAATGAAACTTATAGACCAAATAAGTGATTATATTAAAATAAAGATGTTTAAATGTAATCACCGTTGGTTCGATAAGTATATTTTCGGATTTACCACTAATGGCTTAAACTATAATTCAGAGTCTGTACAAGATTATATACGTAAGAACAGGAAGCATCTAAGTATAACTATCACTTTAGACGGAACAGAAATAAAACACGACATCAACCGTGTTTATAAAAACAGTAATAGAGGTTCATATAAAGATGTCGTTAAAAACATCCCATTATGGCTAAAGCAATTTCCTGATGCCAGCACCAAGATAACGATTAGTTCTGAGGACATTCCATATATAAAAGAAAGCGTATTGCATGTATATGGATTAGGAATTCACGAAGTGCATATCAATTGTGTGTTTGAGGATGTTTGGAAAGACGGTGACGACAAATTATTTGAAATGCAATTAATCGACTTGGCAGATGCTATTATTGATAATGGTTTATACAAGGATTTCGCATGTTCTTTCTTTGATGAATCTATTGGCAAACCAATGGACATAAGGAAGAACAACAACTGGTGTGGAGCAGGAAGGATGTTGTCTATAGATGCCGCTGGTAATTTCTACCCATGCACTCGTTTTGCTCAATATTCGCTAAGAGAAAAGAATGCAAGGATTATAGGAAATGTAGATAAAGGAATAGACTCTAACCTGTTACGCCCATTCCTAACACTTAATAGGCGTATGCAATCCAAACAAGAATGTTTTGACTGTGAGGTGGCAAGTGGATGTGCATGGTGTCAAGGTGAGAACTATGATGCTTCAGAAACTGGCACAATCTATCAGCGAGCTACGGCCATCTGCAAAATGCATAAGGCTCGTGTTCGTGCAAACAACTACTATTGGAATAAACTCTATAGGAAACTGGAATTGGAAGGTGAACGCGAAGAGTTTGAAATGAACAAAAAAGAGACAAAAGACATAATATGTTGACAACATGCTGCAATATCTCATTATAATATTAGACGATACGAGTACATCGTTTTGTCATTATAAGAATCCAAAAACTCAATGTCATTTGATTCCCCTTAACACACTAAAACAGGGTATTCGTTTTGGTATGATGGAAAACCTGATGATTCAGTTTGTATATCCTAATTATGAAATTCCACAGGAGTATCAGGATGCAATTGAATGCATTGATCATTCCAAAATCATGCCCCAAAAAGAAGGCGCTGATGTATGGGTAATCAACAAGGCTGATAACTTTAGTTCGGATATTCCTGTCGTATTGCATATTAACAAAGAATACCTATTTGCTCATGAGTGTGAGATTTCCGAGATATTAGGAAAGGTTTCGAGATTAAATATTGTACTGACAGATGTAAATACGTTCACTAAAGAGGATTTTGTTCGCTATAAATCTTTGCTTGGAAAGTTATCTGCATCATTGGAGCAATTATATGTTGAAAGGAAAAGGCCTCAACTGAATATACTTACTGACCGCATAATGCTCTCACAGATGAATAACTGTGGTTCAGGAGTTACGAATATAACACTCGCTCCAAACGGAAAGTTCTATGTTTGCCCAGCATTCTATTATGATAATGAATATGATAGCATCGGTGATTTGGAGCAAGGGCTTGAGATTAGAAACAAACAACTCTATCAACTCGACCATGCAGCGATATGCACCCATTGCGACTCATTCCAATGCAAGAGATGCATTTGGCTAAATCGCAAGACTACGCTTGAAGTGAATACACCCTCGCATGAGCAATGCGTATTAGCACATTTAGAGCGTAATGCAAGCAGAGAATTGCTTAACAATCTCCGCAAACATGGTATTTATTTCCCTGAACAGGAAATAATAAAGGAAATAGACTATTTAGACCCCTTTGACAAAAAAGACGAATGGTAATGAACAAGATAGTAGGAAAAATAACAGTTGAAGAACGAAACGAAATACAAATGCTCTTCGAACATCGTAATGGATTAGATGAAATTGCGATGATTGTATCTAAAGAACAAAGCACTCTTTACGACAAATTAGTAAAAGACAAGAAAGAAACAAATATCAGATTCCAGAATTGGTGGGAAGAAAAAGCCTTGAAATATCAATGGGAATCCACTGAAGGAGGAAAATGGAAAATAGATTTCAAAACATGTGATGTATACTTAATCGTATAAATATGGTAACACAATTATTATTCATTGGCACAACAGAACTGCTACTTATTGGTGGTTTGGCTTTACTTTTGTTCGGCGGAAAGAAATTACCCGAAATGATGAAGGGGTTGGGACAAGGCGTACAAAGTTTTAAAAAAGGAATGAAAGAACCCATTGAAGAGGAACAAGAAGAAGATGAATGCCAAGAAGGAGCAGAAGATTTGGGAACAAAAGAAGAAGGAACTGAAACAGATTCAATCTCGACAGAAAAAGAAAAATGAGAAAACCGACAATAGCGGTCTTCTGACTTTTGGCGGACACCTCGAAGTATTACGTCAAATGCTCTTTCGTATTCTTGGCGTAGCGGGAGTTATTGCCGCTGTGGTATTCTATTTCAAAGATGCTACATGGAATCTTTTGCTTGCTCCAAGCGAGTGGGATTTCTGCACTTATCAATGGCTTGAACAGGCGATGCAATCAATCGGTATTGACTTTCATTTCAATGAGTTTTATGTTGACATGATTGCCACCGATTTGTCGAGTCAGTTCATGACACACATTACCACGGCTGTCTATCTTGGTGTGTTGGGAGCATCGCCATATATATTGTATGAGTTGTTCCGCTTCATATCGCCTGCACTTTACGAGAATGAGCGAAAGTATTCCGTGCAAGTAGCAGGCATCATCTACATATTGTTTATCCTTGGCGTACTGATGTCCTACTTTGTACTTTTCCCAATCTCGTTCCGTTTCCTCGGCACTTACAGTGTATCAGAAAGGGTTGTCAGTAATATCACGCTTGATTCATATATCAGCACTTTTGTGTCGTTGACATTGGTCATGGGTGTCGTATTCCAACTGCCCGTTATTGCTTTCTTCCTCGGTAAGATGGGCGTGGTCACTTCCGAATTGCTTTCCAAATACCGCAAGCATTCCTTCCTTGTCATTATGCTTGTAGCCGCCATCATCACCCCGCCAGACCTTATGACTTTAATTCTCGTTACTATCCCCTTATACCTTCTCTATGAAATAAGTATTAGGGTAGTAGCATTCGTTGAAAAATATAAAAAGAAGTTACTATGAAGAAATTAGTTTTATTATCGATTTCTTTTGCTCTTTTAGTTTCGTGTGGTTCGTCCACGACAAAGAAGACAGTTCAAAACTTAGCCAGCCGTAAATACATTACCGTTGTTGACAAAAAAGACGGATTCAGTTCTGCATATACTGAATATGGACATACAATGATTTATGGGAAAGATTCCATTGATAACTATATCGTTTATTTTGCTAAATTTGACAACAATGCAGGTAAATATGAGAATAGGATAATTAAAGAAAAGATTGTCAGGATTGAATTGGATTCTTCTTTGAGTATATTGAAGAGCTTCATAACAATATCTGGAGGTGCATTCTGTGATAGGAATGATGTTAGAGGTTATAATGCTTACTTTTTTGACGAAAAGTTGAACGGCAATATTCTGGAACAAATAGAAGTCTCTGAGCAATCATGTGATATGGATGACGAGCACAAGGTAAAGCGAATACTGAGACTACTCAATATTGGATACAACATCGCACTCTCAATCAATAATACAAATGCTGGAGGATGGTATAAGATCGTTTCTGCATTGGAGCCTATTCAGGAACTCATGAATTACGATGTCATGGAGAACGATACAATCTATGACACCATAGTGAATAAACACATTTCAAAAATTAGCATAACGACAGAAGGGCTTACACAGTTTAATAATTTGCTAAGGGAAAAATATAATAGTCAAAAAACAAATACAAACCTATAAAAAGAATATGAATAATGCTCGAAATCTAAAATGTATGGCCTTTATATTGGCCATGATTGTTGGCACAGGCTTTACCTCGTGTGGTGATGATGATAACGAGAACACGCCCAATGAGCCATACACTCCGTCTGATTCAAGGGCAGTTGACCTTGGCTTGTCTGTCAACTGGGCAAAAATGAATGTGGGGGCGAACGCTCCTGAGGATTGCGGTCTATTCTATGCATGGGGAGAGACGAATGGGTATACCTCGAACACAAGCGATGGCCACCAGTTCGATTATACCGAATACAAATGGATGACAGCAGGGCAGTCTTCGCCATATTGGATAAACAAGTATCAGATAGCCGACCAATGGACTGATGGCTGCTGGTTTGACTCTAACCAACGCTTCATTGGCGATGGAAAAAAGGTATTGGAACTGGCTGACGATGCCGCCGCCGCTAATTGGGGTGGCTCGTGGCGTATGCCTACCATTGAAGAGTGTCAGGAATTGATAAGCAACTGCTCGGCGGAATGGACGAGGCAAAACGGAACATACGGTTGTAAGTTGACAAGCAAGAAGAATGGCAATTCGATCTTCCTGCCTGCTTCAGGCATTCGTGCCTCTGGAGGAGTGTTAACGTGGGAAGGAATTGGCGTGTATTGGTCATCGTCGCTGAAAACAACTATGGGCGGCTGTGGTTTTAACTTTAGTGCTAATGATGGTACATCTATATACATTTCAACCAATGACTATAGTCGTAATACAGGAATTAATGTAAGACCCGTAATGAAACAGTAACAACAATAAATTATGAAAAAGCTACTAATAACATCTATTCCAAACTTTTTAGAGATAAAGGCAAACGCAAGGATTCTTTCGTTATTATTCATCCTCTTTATTACATGTGACGTGCAAGCACAGTTTTACCCATATAATCCTTACAACCCCTATATGAACCCTGGTTATCAGGCTGGTCAACAGTTGGGCAATGCCATTGCACAAAGGAGCAAGTATGGTCGTAATCAGTTGCGTAAGGCTATCAAGAAATGGGGCGAATGCAATAACGGTACACTTTCGTTAGAGCATGGTGCCGTAGCACTATATGGCAGCAACGGCTATTTTTGTAGTGCAGCAGTTGATGACAGGATTTCTTCCAAGTTAAAATCCATCAACAAAAATGGGGGTACTATTAATGATGTAAATATCACCGAGAACGGAAACTTCATCGTAGTATTTAATGACAAGGAATGGTATGGAGTGCTTCCTTCAGGACTTAAATCTGCCTTGGATGAGTATTCTTATGGCACCAAGTTCAAGTCAATATCATTTAACGAGAGTGGGACTTATGCCATTACAACATCTGATGGATTCAAGAGTAACAATTCCATCTATCAGTCTTTTTACGATGAAAATGTCGATGACTATGGAGAGTTGTATTCAGTGAATATCTGTGGCGACGGTGCTGTGTTTTGTTATTCTGATGGGACAAGATATTGTGGCCGTATTCCAAACGAGGTGGAGTCCGCCATTCGTAGTTTCTCGCACACGGCAAAATTTGTGAAGTTCAATAAGCATGGTGATTATCTTATCTGTGACAAATATGGTTCTTACTCATATTCCATAGGTGATGCTGATACAGGAAGTAATTCTTCAACAGTTTTTTATGACTGGGCTAAAGAGCGAACTAAGAAGGCTAAAGAAAAGGCTTATGCAAAATGGAACAGCAAGGCATATTATAATTTCAATGACGAAAAGAAAGTCCATCGAGTATGGTGTGGAGTGGAAATAATTGATGGAAAGTTCGTTTCATTGCAAACCAGTATTGCTACAGATTACAATGCTGCTCCAACACTGAATATTGATTTTCATGCTATTTCTGAAACAGATTTTGATGGTATTTTGAAGAATCTTTCTGAAGAAGGTTTAGAGAATATGTCTTTGAAGTTAGAATTGGCCAATGGAGAGACAATAACCTCAAGCGAAATGGCTATATATAAAAGTTGGCTTGGCATAGGTTTTAGACTATCCACGAGTCTGGTCTCTATGAGAAGTGACAAGCGTTCTCTCCGTGGTGATATTTCGAGTATTCAATATCTTGTTGGTCAGTTCTCTACTAACAACATCAAATCTGTTACGTTCAAAGGGAGATATACTGTTGATTTTTCAAGTATTAATACGAAGAGCCAATTATGCTATGATTTCTACAGGTTAGCAGACGAGGCGGGCAAGTCTAACATTCTGCCGAACTAGAAGATAGCCTTTATTGAGGAATGCCATAAAAAGCCTTTTGATCTATAAGACAATAGTTATATATAACGAACAAGAAGAAATGACAGCACATCCCAATGACGGAAGGACGTATCTAATACGCACTTTTCTGGCAGGTGCCACAAAAGATGCCACAGTCATTCCATAAGCGTTCAAAAGGGTTGAGCAAGCTCAGAGGAAAAAAGGAATGAATAGATTTGGTTCTTTCAAAAAGAATGATTACCTTTGAGACGATGTCTCGAAGTTCTTGGACAAGCCAAGCGAACGAGTTCGAGTTCTCACGTTCGAAAATACTCAAATAAATTTGGTATTTTGCTCACTTATTCGTAACTTTGCACTCGATGATGAGCCATAAAACGGCTGGTGGCTCAGCATCGGGTGTTCTTTGAATGCAATTCATAGCAGAATGTGGAATTGAGTACGGTTGCCAATTCGTAACCCAGATTTTCCTCAATCCTCCAGACTGCCTTTATACAAAGAAAAGCTGAGAATTCTTGCAAAGTTACGAAAAATCGAGAGCAAAACAAAGA
>Ga0326512_10004421_pt1 | contig 10211 bp, 3 predicted proteins | sample 1_2617_0518_D_FD_203652 | JGI IMG/M metagenome (GOLD analysis project Ga0326512, IMG submission 203652) | Bovine rumen microbial communities from UC Davis, California, United States - 1_2617_0518 | ecosystem: Host-associated > Mammals > Digestive system > Stomach > Rumen | place: USA: California...
GGTAATCTTGCAGCTACTGCAGTGCCGGGTCTTACCACGCTTGGCATAGTCTTTGGTATCCTTACTGCAGTTATAGTTGCACTGGCAGCCCTTAACTACTTTATTCCCGATCTTGGAACATTTTTACAAGGCGGCATAGATCTTCTTGTTCAAATAGGTGAAGGACTAGGACGATTCGTTGGCGCTATTATTGGTGGCGGGCTTGAAGAAGGTATGAGTCACCTGCCTGCTATTGGTCAGTATCTTACTGATTTCATGACAAATCTTAGCGGACTGAACAGCGTTGGAACGGTCGATGTCGCTCCTTTACTTGAAGCACTTCTGTCAATACTTGGCATCAGCATTGTAGGTTTTGCTGATTCTGTGCTTAGCATAGTTAGCGAATTGACAAGCGGTAAATCTGCAGCCGAACAGCTTGGCGATGATCTTACTGCTGTTTCAACTGCTATGGTTACGTGGCAGACGAACATGTCTTCGATTAGTAGCCTTGGCGAAATTGACTTTGCACCGCTTGTTCAGGCATGTGGTGCGGTTCTTGGCGTTAGCATAGTAGGATTCGCTGATTCTGTACTTAGTCTGGTAAGTGAACTTACAGAAGGCAAATCAGCTGCTGAACAGTTCGGAGAAGACCTTACTGCTCTTGGTGAGGCTCTTGTGACATGGCAGAGTGCAACAGAGGGTCTTGACATTGAAGTTGATTTTAGCGGCATTGCCAAGCTTGCTGCTGCAGTTGCTGGTATTTCGTTTGAAGGTCTTTTCCTGGCTGTTGGCGATAAAATCACTAACATGATAAGTGGCAAGACCCAGATGGAGACGTTCCGCGACGATACTCAGATGCTTGCCGATGCTATTGTTGGCTGGAAAGAGAAGATGGAAGCTGTTGGCGAGATCGAAGTTCCGTCTGAAGGAATAGATGATATTGTCGAGGCCATTAATGCTGTAGAAGCAGGGGCTTTGGTTGATGCATTAACTGAAAAAGCAGTACAGCTTGTCAGTGGTAAGTCCAAAATGGAACGCTTTGCCGAGAATACAGCTGGCCTTGCTACTGCTCTTGGCGAGTGGCAGACAAAGATGGAAGAAATCGGGACTGTTACTGTTCCAAAAGATGCCATTGATAAATTGGTCGAAGCTCTTGGAGAAATTCCAAAAGAAGGCGGCTTGTTCGGTGTAATCGATTCGTTCCTTAACGGTGCTCCAAACTTTGACAGTTTCAAAGAACAGCTTGGAAAACTTGGAGAAGGCATAAAAGGCTTTACCGACGCTCTCGGTACAGATCTTAACACTGAAACACTTACTACAGCCGCGACTGCTGTAACGCTTCTTGGCCAGATGGGAACTGATCTTAAGGGTCAGGACTTTGGTGGATGGATCCACGAAGGTGACATGACACTGTTTGGTAACGAACTGGTTACGCTTGGACAGAAGCTGCAGGAGTTTGCCTCTTACGAGATCGACACTGAAAAGCTCTCGTCACTTGCCGACTCTGCTCAGACGCTTGGCACTTTCGGTAAATTTGTTGGTGATATTTCTATTAGCGAAGACAATGTCACAGGTCTTGAGACTGCGATTCAGAAGCTTCAGACTGCAACCCAGGATCTTAACGCTATTGACCTTAGTTCCAGTGATATTATGGACACTGGTAAGGTTAATAAGTTCAAGTCTAATATCAGTACTATGATCGAAGCCATTAAAGACGCTCAGAAAGTCAAAGGTGGCGTTTCAGGATTTATCGACGCTGTCGACGATCTTAATAGTACTGCTATTAAAGCTGCACAAGGTGCTACAAATCAGGTTAGCGATATTGATGTTGATACATCTGACGTTGGTAATAAGATGGCTACTTCTACAGCTAGCGGCATTTCTGATAGCGCTGACGTTGTCACAGGTGCAATGAACGATGTTATCGGTCAGACTGCTGAACTTGCAGGAGCTGCAGCTGATCAGTTTAATAACGTAGGTATTGGATTTATGACCTCGATGATGCTTGGCATTATGATGTCAGGAAGCCTTGTATCTACTGCCGTAGAAACCGTAGTATCTTCTGCTGTAAGTTCTGCCAATAGCTATCAAAGTGACTTCGAATCGGCAGGTAGTAATATGGTGCAGGGTTTAGCTAACGGTATTAGTAACAACGCTTCAGCTGCTATAAATGCTGCTGCCCAAGTTGCTAGAGATGCACTTGCTAAAGCTAAAGCTGAACTTCAGGTCAAATCACCTTCACGAAAAATGATGGAAGTTGGATATTTCTTTGTCGAAGGTTTTGCTAAAGGCATTAGAGATAATACTTATCACGCAGTTGCTGTATCAAAAGATATGGCTTCTGAAGCACTTTCAAGTTTTAAAGGTGCTAGTGATGCAATTCGTGATATTTTGACCGGTGATTTCGATGGCGATCCTGTGATCAGACCAGTTCTTGACCTTAGTAAAGTTGAGGCTGGATCACATAGGCTTAGCGATATGTTTAATTCTCGTATGCCAATTGGTGTTTCTACGAACGTTAGAGCAATTAATGGATCTATGTCCGATAGAAATGCTGTAAGTAACATGGATATTCTCGATGCTCTGAATCGTTTGAATTCTAATCTTAGTAATGTTAAAGGCGGGGATACATTCCAGGTCAATGGTATTACTTATGACGATGGTTCGAACATTTCTACGGCGGTTCGAGATCTTATTAGAACAGTCAGAGTGGGAAGGAGGATGTAATAATGGCTTCAACTGTATCTAATTTGACTGTGACATTGGTTCTTGGCACAGACCGTGAACTACTTGCCAGATGGAATTGGAGCGATACAACAAACACTGACCACTTTGATGTTTCGTGGCAGTATCATACAGGAAATGGCATCTGGATAAGCGGAAATGAAAGTACAGCAAAAGAGACCGCTGGTAGTCTTAGACAGAGTACTTACACCGCTCCAAATAATGCCTATAAGGTGCGTGTTGCGGTTAAGGTTGTTGGCAAAACTAAAACCAGCAGCAAAAAAAATAGTACAAGTAATGACACATATTATTCGGATGCTACGTTTTGTAATTTTGTAGAATATTCGTTTAATAATAAAGTAGCTGATACGCCGCCAGATATTTCAAAATACGTCAAATTATATGAAGCGTCAATTAAACGCCATCCAGCTGAAGAAAGCACCGTTTATTTCGATCTTAATGAAAGCAGTTTGGACGGTCTTGCTGGAGGCGCTTTAAAATATGATGTTGCTATTCAGATTAATTCTATTATCGAAAGTATAACGACAAATGAACGAGCTAAAAATTTACATCGACATGTTGCATTAACTTATCTCGATGCATTCGCCGGATACGATTATGAATGGCAATATAAGTCTAGTGGCACTTGGTTTCCTGGAAACAGCGGAAACTCAGGCACTGATACCATTATTACTTACCAGTATCCGGTCAAAGCTACTGATGTCAGGCTCAGGTTAAAAGCTGTTTCAAACGAATATGAGTCGCTTATTGATGGCCAGTCGCATGCATTCTTTACACAAAAGAATTTCACTAGCTGGCTGTCAGTAAAAATATCTGACATCGTGGAAAAGCCACCGGTATATGAAGCATATGACATTGAAAGCGATAAAATTACGATCTCTTTAGCTACCGGAAGTGCATCTAGTGTCATTGTTAGATTTCCTGAATATACTGCAGAATACGTTAACAGCTACTCGTACGTTTGCTACTATAAAGATGTAACGTCTGGTAAATGGATAAACGATAGCTCAGGATCAACCGGAACAGCTGAAACGGCAAGATATTTTACTTACGATCCGCCTACTGGGGCAAAAGAAATTGGTTTCAAAATTAAACCAGTTTCCAAAACGTATAAAAAATATGGCACTGACAATTACTATTGGACGACGCCATGGTCTAATCTTCGATCTGTTAAAATGAGTGCTTTCAATGCAAAAATTGAGAAAAAAGACGCGATAGCACGGACCAGTATTGTGATCAATTTTCTTAATAATGTCCCTGGTACTTTATATGCAGCTTGGCCTTGGACTGAAAAGCAAGTTCAAGAACCTGGAACAGAGAAGCATAGCGACACTGATAAGTATGAATACGAATGGGAATATTTTACTGGTGCTACAGGGCCTAACGGTAATATATGGCTTGAAGGCGACTATGGCGATAGCGTAAATAAAAACTGTACATATTCGATACCGACCGGAGCAAAACAAGTTAGATTTAGAGTAAAGCCTATAGCTAAAACGTACATCGATAGTTACGGTCGAGAGCTTTCGTATTGGACGACAAAATTTTCAGATTGGTACAATGTAACTAACGTTGAGCGTCCGAAACCTGTGAAAATAAGTCCTCCTGATAAGTTTATTATTTGGAGCCTTCCATCATCAGAAAGGACTGCATATGCTACAATTCCATGGACTCGTGAACATACTGATCACGCTTCTTACAAATGGGGTTATGCAATAAAAAACAGTAGTGGTGCTGAAATCTGGTACGAAGATTCAAGCGAAAGTTCTACCTATAGCTATCAGAACGGCGCGTTCAACGTTCCTAATTATTCCATTCCGAATAATGCTGTAAAGATTAGAATAAAAGCTAAAATTATAGCTGAAACGTATGAAGACCAGCATTTTGGCGATAGCCTTGAATATTGGCAAACAGACTTTTCAGAATGGTCGAATCCGCCGTTTGATTTGGCAGACCTTGATCCGCCTACGCCATCGTCTGGACCGAGTATCGATCTTGCAGCAAATGGACGTTTAACAGCAACTGTTCTCGACTACGTTACTGTAACTGCGGACAGAGTTGAATTTCAGATATTGCAGGATAATAGCAAGGTAATAGCTTCGGGCGAGAACGTAAGAGTTATGCTTAACGAATTCGGATATGCTGAACTTAAGTATATCGTGCCGACAGACGGACATACTTATATGGTTCGGTATAGAGGCGTTATGGGCACTAGTAAATTTGGTGAATGGTCAGCATGGTCTGAAAGTAAATCTACTGGTCCTGCTACGCCTAAGAGCCTTATAAGTGCACAGGCTTACGGTGTTGATAGGGTAAAACTTACTTGGGATAGAGTTGACTCTGCCGATACATATGTAATCGAGTATATAGATGAGAAAGAGCTATTCGATGTTTCCGGAAACGTTAAAACAGAAGAGACTAGTGACAATGTAACAATGTATGTCACTAATCACTTCAGCGGCGATGACTTTGGTAAGACATGGTACTTCAGAGTCAAAGCTAAGAATAACACTGGTTCTTCTGGCTGGACTAATGTTCTATCGTGCACTCTGGCTAGAACACCGTCAGCACCTACAACGTGGTCTGAAACTGGAGTTATACCGCTTGGCGATATAGCTAGACTTTTCTGGGTACATAATGCTGAGGATAATTCGAATGAAACGCAGGCTACAATTACGTACAGGCTTAGCACAGATCCGGAAAATCCGATCGAGGTTGTAATAGACGATGAACCTAGCGATGAAAATGTATCTGACATGATTCATACTTATGAAATTGATACATCTGAGTATGAAACAGGCTGTATGATATATTGGAGTGTTAAAACAAAAGGAGCCGCACCTGATTATTCTGAGTCAAGTGTTGAAAGACAGATCGGCGTTTACGCTAATCCTACGGTTTCATTCTCGATCGAAAGTGAATTAACAGCTCTTCCTATAAGCTTTACTGCTACCGCAGAACCGCCGCAGCAAACAGCTATATCTTGGAATGCGTCTATTACGGCATTAGACGAATACTCAACTGTTGATAATGTAGGAAATACAATTCATGTTAACGCTGGCCAGGTTATTTATTCGAAATTCATGGATATTTCGGGTAATACGATCGACGTTAGCATTGGCGCAGGAGATGTTACATTAGAAAACAATATTCGGTATTCTATTAGTGTTAAAGTAGGAATGGATTCGGGGCTTAGTGCATCATCAGCGCATGAATTTACTGTAAACTTTTCATATGATGTTTCTACCCCAGATGCTGAGATAATGCTTAATGATGATGATTTTAGTGCATCGATCAGACCATATGCTTACAATAATGATCTTAATGCATATGACCCAGCCATAGTACTTTCTGTTTATCGAAAAGAGTATGATGGAAGATTCGTAGCTATTGCAAAGAATCTTGCGAATACAGGGTACACTTCTGTAATAGATCCGCATCCTTCACTTAACTCGGCAAGATATCGTATAGTAGCAACCTCGCTTAACACCGGCCATTCGTCTTATATCGATCTATCAGGAGCATCATTTAACGTTGCTGGCATGGTCATTCAGTGGGGTGATGCCTGGTCTGAGTACGATCCTGATATGAGCGGCGATCGTGTTTATGAAGAGCCAAAATGGACCGGATCGCTTATTCATTTGCCATACAATGTGGATATTAGTGAAGAAGTTGACCCCGATGTAGCTCTTATCGAGTATATAGGACGAAGCGCTCCTGTAACATACTTTGGTACTCAGCTTGGCGTAGGTGGCAGCTGGTCAACTGTTATTGCAGCTAATGACTATGACACAATTTATGCGCTCAGGCGACTTGCCATTTATCGTGGAAATGCTTACATTCGAAGCTCTAATGGCATAGGCTATTGGGCTCAGGTAAACGTTTCGTTCCAGAAAACAAATAGGGAAGTAACAATTCCTGTGACATTTACAGTAAAAAGAGTTGAAGGGGGGATTTAAATGATTGACTGGACTGCTCCAATGAATCAGACATTTGAATTCTATAGAGTTGATCCGGCAACATGGACTGACGCAGAGCAGCTTACATTTATTACGAGTGGGAGTATTCTTAGAGATTTAAGCGTTGAGACTCTCGGTAGTGCATCTTTTGACATTACCGAGGAAGTCGGCGAGATCTACGTTAGAACATATTTAGTCGTAGAGCAGGGCAATGAGAGTGACAAGTGTCCTCTTGGGGTATTTCTAGTCCAAACCCCTGAACGAACGTTTGATGGGCGGAACAACAGCATGAGTTTGGACGCTTATACGCCGCTTATCGAACTTAAAGACAATAATCCACCACTTGGATATACAATCCTTGGCGGAACTAATATTCTTAATCTTGCAGGAGTCTTAACACAGAACGCTGTTAGGGCTCCTGTTGTTTATGGATATTCTGATAAGACTATAGAAAGTGATTTCGTGGCGGATCCTGATGACAGCTGGTTGGACTACTTAGCTGATTTTATTAATAATGCCGATTACGATTATGGCATTGATGAAACCGGACGGATCCTCTTCGAACCACGAATTGAGATAAAAGCTATGCAGCCGGTTTACACGTTTAACGACGATAACAGCTCGATTCTGTATCCGGAAGTTACGGTAAGCCGGGATCTATATGGAGTTCCAAACGTTGTTGAACTTGTATACTCTGATGACTATAGGTCTTTATATTCGAGAGCTGAAAACCATAATAAAAACAGTCCTACTTCAATAGAAAACAGAGGAAGGATTGTGCTTTATAGAGAGACAAATCCGTCGTTTTCAGGAGCTCCAACTCAGGAAATACTTGACGGACTAGCCCAGCAGACTTTAGAGAGCCTTTCGTCTCTTGAATATACAGTTACATATAAGCATGGATATTTGCCTACTGTTCGAGTAGGTGACTGTGTAAGACTTAACTACGAGGCAGCTGGAATAAGGAACGTAAAAGCTAAAGTTATTAAGCAATCTATTACTTTAGAGAGTGGCTGTCCTGTTGAAGAGACTGCTATCTATACGCTCCCAGTACTTCCGGGTCGAATGGAAGAAGCCTTTAACGAAGTTGTTGAAGACGAGCCGCCAACTATAGTCGAAGAGGAAGAAATTACTGAGCCAGAAGCATAAAGGAGAGATAATATGAAACTGGATAACATGATATTAACAGACTTTGCAGCTGCCATTATCTCTTCGCCAAATGCTAATGGGGAGCAGACGACAAGAGCAACTGTCATAAGCGTTGATGAGAATGACGATAAGATCGTAACTATTCGTATTGACGGCTCTAATGAAGATACTGCTGCCACGACAACAGTTAAATGCGAAGAAGATGACCGGGTGATGGTACTTCTAAAAGGTCATAAAGCAACTGTTATTGGTAATATTAGCAGCCCAGTACTTAAAAAAGTTACAGCTAATGATATTGTAGCCGGCGCTGTGACTGCTGATGCAATTACTACACAAAACATCGAGTCTGATAATGAGAACAGCTGGATTAATTTTCATCTTGGAACGTTTAACTTTGGTGAAAAGCTTATCTGGGATGGCTCTGATTTAACTGTGAAAGGTACACTTACCGCCGGTGCTGGCAGCAAGATCGGTCCTTGGATGATAAGTGATGACCAGATTTACAAAGATGTTATTGCCAGCGGAAACGAATATAAGCCGATACTTCATGCGCCAAATACCATAACAGGTAGTACGAAAGCGTTCGCAGTTGCGGTTAAACCTAATGGTCAAGACTGGACTTATCCGTTCTCTGTTACATATGATGGATCGCTTACATCAACAAAAGGTACTATTGGCGGATGGAACATACTTCCAACCAAACTTACGAAAACGTTCACAAATTCAAATAACAGTTCAATCACAATTGATTTAAATCCTAATTATGGTTTAGATATTGCAAACAATACAGCAAACGATCTAGTACGTGTAGCTTATGATGGTATATGGGGTATAAACTGGAATGCTGGAAAAACAGTCATGGAGGAATATTTTCAGCTAACACCGAATACGTTTACTATGTTTAGTAATTTGGCATCTGGGTTGTCTCAAACAAGTATAAATGGCTTAGGCATGCTTACCAATGGTGATATTATTGCCGGCGGATACATTTCTGAAGGCGGTACATCTCTTGCCCAGAAATACATGGGCATGGAGGTCGCCAATGGATATTGGGGGCTTAAGCCAAACGGGTCTAATGCTGTATATGTACGAACTACACAAAATGGATTAATTCCATACCAGTCTGGTGGTTCAGGTACTCTTGGAACTGCTAGCTGGCCTTTCAGCACTATTTATGGAAACACCATCTATGGAACAACCATAAGACCATGGCAAATTGAATTTAATCCGCCATCAGCAGCTGGGCATGGTGGGTATATTGATTTTCATTTTAATGGTTCAACTGCGGACTATACCAGTAGAATTATTGAATCTTCCAGTGGCACATTATCTATCGTAGGAGCTCTTACAACTTCGTCAACAATTAATGCAAATTATAACGGTGCTATGATTAGAGCTACAAATCCTACACATGGCAATATATATGCCGGACTACATGCATCAGCTAATGGAACTGTTGGCGTATACACTAATGGATATTGGAATGGCAGTGCCCTGGCTGGATCCGGCCAATGGCTCATTTATAGAAATACGACTAATAATACATGTGTTGAAAGTAAGCTGTATACCCACAATGAAGGATATACAACACTGCGTCCGGTTGTCGGTACCAATGCCGGCACGAACGCTGTCGGTGTAATCGTATCGAATTCGGCTTCCTTTGGTATTTATGGCAGATGGGCTGGTGGTGCTACGGCTGCTATGTCCGGGCGGACGATTTCATGCCCTGCTTCTGATATTCGTCTGAAAGAGAATATCAAAGACAGTACAGTTGATGCCTTGAGCGTGATTAACTCCATTAAGATTAGGCAGTTCGACTGGAAAGATAAGTCTAGAGGTCACTGGGACTGCGGCATGGTAGTTGACGAGATGGAGAAAGATATTGATCCGAAGTTTGGCATTGGCGGCGGTGAAGATGAGGATGGAAACATTTCTTATAAGTCAGTAGATACTTTCTACCTGCAGGGCTATGAGGTTAAAGCTATTCAGCAGCTTAGCGCTAGAGTAGAAGAGTTAGAGAGGAGATTAAATGAGCGGGGTAATTGAAAAATATGTATCATTCATGGAAAAGATCGCTGCTGATCAGTCCCATGGATATTCACAGGATCAGGATAGAAGGTGGGGCAGTCCGGACTACGACTGCTCTTCGCTTGTGATCAGTGCACTTGAGCAGGCAGGTATTAAAGCTAAGAGTGCCGGAGCAAGTTTCACCGGCAATATGGCAGCTATTCTGACTAATCTTGGCTTTAGTAATGTCGTTAAGAAGGTTGACCTGGCCAGTGGATCGGGTATGCAGCGCGGTGATATTTTAATGTACCACAAATCAGGTAACATCGGTCATACAGCAGTCTATCAGGGTAATGGAAAAATCGTACACGC
>Ga0326512_10004423_pt1 | contig 10210 bp, 21 predicted proteins | sample 1_2617_0518_D_FD_203652 | JGI IMG/M metagenome (GOLD analysis project Ga0326512, IMG submission 203652) | Bovine rumen microbial communities from UC Davis, California, United States - 1_2617_0518 | ecosystem: Host-associated > Mammals > Digestive system > Stomach > Rumen | place: USA...
AATAGAAAAGCGTCAAGTTTTGAGAAAAATAGAGGACACCGAAGGAAATGTGTTGCTTTCGCCTACATATCTTTCCGAACGCGCAGAGGCTGAATTGTATCGTTATCTCCCATCATGGGGATTGAAAATTGTTAAGACCATTGCAGGAATCCCTAATGTGTGGGTAGTTGATTATCAAGAAGTAGAGGTATAATATGAAAAGGATTAAGATATAAGAGGTGTTATATAATGACAGAAAATACTCACGAAGCGATGCGGAGTTGGTTAGAAGAAAATCCATCTGTTCGTGCTAACATATGCAGAGAAATTAACAGCTACGATGGTTCAATGGATTTTACTGAGGTATTCGAAGACATTGAGAGTGCCATTGAGGAACTTGATATTGATGCAGTAGAAGCTGCAAGAATGACATTCTTCGGCGATGTGAGTAACTGGTATAGTGCAGTTTATATTAATGCATATGGCAATTTTGCTGATGCAGGTCCAGATGCACAGAGCTATATCGAAGAAACCAGTGAAGATTACATTGATGAAATCATAGATTTCGTAGAAGATAATGGTTTTGATGAATTAGGATTTGCGGATATCGATGAATTGGAAGAAATATATCTTCAAGACAATGGCGAAGATGAAGAAGAATATTAATAGCGAGGTATTAGTATGAAACGAGTAATTATTGCATCCAAATCGGATGATTTCATATATGTAATTCTACGAAATGGTGACCCGATAGCAAAAGGTTCTTACGATGCCATTTACAAGAAAGCTAACAACATGTCAATACCTGTTGACATAAAGAAGTTTTCTAAGTCAAAGTTTAACAGCTATTTCAAAATGGCTAAGGATGCTCGCAGACCGAATCCGTTGAAATTTGCTGTAAACAGATATATCAATGATAACAGAGATGAATTCAGGGAAATAAATAGCACTACCGACTATTGAAGTAATTATTGACGATTTATATAAATTACTATGAGGTGAAGAACTATGAAAAGAGTAATTAGGGCATCCACCCAAAAGCCTTATCTGTATATCCTTACTCACGGATTAGGTGGTCGTACGCTCCCAAAAGGCGTATCTATTGTACAAGGTTGGGATTTGCCGAATGGTTATACAGTAGTTGCGCTAGATAGATTTCTTTCTACTAAAGAACTGCAAGAGTATGATATTCCATCGGAAACCACATTCACAAATAAGTTGACATCTGCTGGCTATGACTACTATTGGGATAATGGTAAATATGTCCTGTTCGATACTGAAACAGAAGATATATTGCCACCATTTCGGGATGACAGCAGGTACTTTAGCTGAGGTTCGATACCATGAAAAGAGTAATTAAAGCAAGTTCCGAAGATTTTAAGGCTTACTATTTAATTTCTGTTGGTTCTGGATTATATTGGCAATATCTTTATGTTTTAGAGGTAGATGAACCGACAACCGATACTGGTTATCTCGTAGATGAACTCATCGATTATTTAGCTAAGAATAAGCCAGAACGATTAATTGATACTTCCTCTAATACAGAATATGCTTGGGGTATCGATGAAAACGGCTATAATTGTCTTGTAGAAAAAGATAATCCCAATGAAATAGCTTTTTATTATGATGAGTTTGTTGTTGGAGATGACCCTAATAAAGTTTTATTGCATTATGGTCAACTCAATATAAGAGAAATCAGCCCAGAAGATGCTGAAAAGTTTATTGAAAATAAAGATACAATTTTAATTGAGGTGCAATGATATGAAAAGATACATTAAAGCAGCAACTAATTCGGCTTCTGACCTTGCTAAGTTTATCAAGGAAAGTGTAGATAATTTGCTTGCGGGAACTGCCACTAATAATCAGTATAAGTTAGACAATGATTGGGCTGTGTATGTCGGTTGGTCAGATGCTGGATATACTGATGATTTTGAGTCTGCAATCCATGATGAAAATGACCCAGATTGGACAATCTGTGCTAAAATTGCTACTACGCACGAAGCTGTGTGGGCTGATTATGACTTCTGTGATATGCCATACAATGAGAAAACTGGAGATGTTTGGGATACTGATATGGCTATCTCGCCCGAAGAGAGTTACCCGAATACGGCGGCTTGGCTTTTGAATGAATACGATGAACTTATCCGTCAGATTGAAAGCGGAGAGTTTGTTCCACATGAGTATAACTGATAGGTGAATTGCTGTGGATTTTGAATAAACAACCGCAAATAATAAATTAAAGGTTAGAACTGTTCCGAGAGGTTCATTTCTAACCTTTAATAGTATTAGGACACATAAAATAAGGACGTGAGTTGCTATGAAAAGATATATAAAATCTTCCAATTATTTAATCGACCGAGATATAACTTCAGCAGAAGATGTAGAAGAACTCGTTTTATACATTACAAATGATGGACGCCTATATAGAAATCGCGCTGTTCCGATAATCAATAATCTTGCAAAGAAGATGAAAGCCGGTAAGTATGATAATGAATTGGCTGTTAAGGCTTGGCAGTATCTTGCAGATGATGGTGTCCGGTCATATGATAGAGAGTTCGGTTCCGGTAAAGGTAGCTTGACACTTCTTCCCAAAAATACGAGAGTTGCAATAGCAAAGCGACTCAGAGATTATTATTTGGAAGATGTTGAAGGAATCGCAAATGGCGATTACGACTTCTACTAATAGGGGATTTACTGTGAAAAGAATTATTAAATCAATTACAGCATCGACACTTCCTACCGGAGTAAAATATCTGCTTGGTGACCCAGATGCTGAAGATATATTAGAAGGTTATGGCGATGGATACAAAGTAATTTCTTATGAGGATATCGCAGAGGATATGGTATCTGACATCAAGACAGATGATATGCTTATTCGGGTTACAGATAAGAAATCAAGAAAAGTTCAATACTTCTTAGCATCTAAATCTGGAAGAAATTTCGATTCATTTGAGTTTGTGCTTAATGACATTTTAGATGCTCTGCCGATAAAAGAACTTCCAGAATATGATAATGTATCTAAAACAATTTACACAACCTACGGTCGTAGCTGGTCGTATGCGGTCGATTGTGCTGAGTTACCGAAGGATGTATTTGATGGCTGGTTTGACCAGATATTTGATTTAGATGAATCTTCCTTGCAGGATTGGTTCGATGCCGGCTTTGATGTAGCCTCCAAAGAAGATATGAAAGAACTTTTGGTGGATATGTTGGAACAAAATAATCATACAGAAGAACTCTCACCAAATCCAAAAGATTTGTTTTGAATATAAATGAGGTGTATATATGAAACGAATTATTTGTGCTGCGGATAACGGCGGTTGGACAACCTATGATGTATCTACCGATGTTATTCCGATAATTGATGTAGATGCCTATGGCGGGTCACTTAGTTCATTTTTCTATAACTCTGAGATGGTAGTCTTGGATAGAGATTTGGATGCTTTCTGGAATCAGGTTGTTACGGAGTCTATGGATATAATTCAAGACAGTTTCAATGAACTTGGTATTCCGGCTAAGGTTGTATCTGGTTCAGGTAGTATGTACCATCCATCATACTATAATTTCTCTAGTGATGAACTTAATTTCTCTATTTCGGTAGATGATAATTGGGTAACCGAAAAGTTTGAAGAATATAAGGATGATAATGATTTCTTGAACTTCTTACACGAAAAGTATTCTTCTCGTTCTGGTTTTATTTCTTTCTTCCCAAGCGACAAACAGGAGTTCATAGAGGCTTTTGAATCTGACAGAGATAAATGGAAAGCAGTTTGCCAGATTATAACCTATCATTTCGACAATGGTATCTATGAAGAAAATAGCGAAACTTTGGTAGAACGAATGTCGGAAAATCCTGATTTTGATGTGCTTTACCTTGATTCTTCTCCGTCAGGCGAACATTCCGGTACGGTGGAAGAACTTATTGAAGATTATAAAGCAAATCCCGATGGTTGGACCGACTTTGACGTCGATTGGCTGCGAGATTATGCGGACTATGCAAATGTTTCATTTGAAGAATAAGGCTTGGTGGTAATATGAAGAAAACATTTAAGGTATCCCCTAAAGCAGTTACTGCTGCGATAGAGCTAGATGAAAGATTCGATTTTGAATTTCCAGATAAAGAATTTGAAATCTGGGGTAATGGCGAGTATGCTAAATGCACCATAGTTGATGATAAAGTTGTCAATGAGAATGAAGTAGAATACACAATCGCTATGGAGTATCCGGAGAACTATTGGCAGTTAGAAAAATTCCTGCTTCGCGGTATTGATGAATATATGCATGAACTGACCGATGGTTCTGATTATAGCTTCGATGCTATAGTAGAGGAAGGAAATCCGAAATACTTCTATGGTTCGGATGATATGTATGTATATACTGCTACTGTTACTGTATACGCTATTGAACCATCTGTGAATGAATCGAACTATCTAGTTGAATCTTTCTATGAAGATAATTTCAGAGGACTTGCGGATTCAGAAGAAGTAGAAGATTTGGATTCGGCTATTGATGTTGCACATGAATACATTGAAAATGGTGGCAGTGTTCGCATTACTAATTTAACTACCGGTGAATCCCAAGGATTTACATATGATGAATATTTTGATATTGGAGAAGATGGATTACCTAATTCCGATTTCGCAGAATCTCCATTTGATAGAAGTCTTTTGGCTTGTAACAATATAAACTCTGCTACTTCAATTACTGCATCGGCTTGGAAGTCACCAAGCGGTAAGAAATATGGTAAGCAGACAAGAAGATTTCCAGGCAATTATCTGTTTACAAGAAAAGAATTAAAACAGATGGTAGATAATGGTGATGCAAGATATATCGGTGGAAACTTAGATGAAGTTGATAGCTATGATGTTATCGGTTTCTCTTGGAATGAAACCAATGGTTATAAGTCAGGAATACTTGTGGAAGACAGAAATACTGGCGAGTTGCTTGTAGGGAATACCGCATCTGCCACTATTGCACATTTCTGATTTTCAAATCGTTAAATAATATATAATAAATAAGGAGATAACAGCTATGGAAAAAATTGAGGCTTTAGCTGAATTACTTGGTGTAGATGAATCTGAAATCACACAAGACTATGATGATAATGTGTTTGAAGTATCCGATGGAAGAGAGTATCTTGTTCTGACCGAAGATGAAGCTGATGATGCGTTTTATGATTCCGAAATGAGTCTTATTGATGATATCGGCATAGAAGGATTCACCCCAAGTTTTCAGGAAAGAATTTTTACTGAATTTGCTGATACAGATTGGTTCGAAGATGCTTATAGGGAAATGTATGAATCCTACTCTTATGATATCGAATACGAATCTGATGATGTTTATGGAAACCGGCTTGTTCGGGAATGCTACGAAGCTGGACTTATTGATGATGACGATTTTGGAGTAGATGAAAACGGCGATGTAAACTATGCGGATTGCTTACTTGATACAGATGACCTAGCTACTCGGCTTACCGATTATCTTGTTGACACAGTTGATGACTTTGTTGAACAGTATAAATTTGAATTCGGAGAAGAACAACTTAGCGAAGTAGTTAAGCGTTATAATCTCGTAGATTGGGATGCGGTCATCGAAGAAACCAAAGAATTAGATGGCAGAGGTCCTATGCTTGCAGGATATGATGGCATCGAAATAGACTACGATGACTACTATATCTATAGAACAAACTAATCTATAATATTGTATGAACAACTATACAAATAAAGGAGACAATTAACTATGGCATATATCACAGTTACTACATCTAATGATTATGATGCAGATGGAATTCGCGATATGGTTTGGTCCGGAGCATTGGACAGAGTAAAATGCTTATCGGATGATGAGCTCAATACCATTATCGGCATTCTCGCTGAGGAATATCCTGATGGCATTGATGAAACTGAGCTGAATGATTTCTTCTGGTTCGAAGATGACACTTACGCAGATTGGCTCGGCTGGGATGATGTAGAAACATTTTGGGAAGACCATCAAGACGAATATCAGTAATCAAGTTCAATATGAGAGGTTGGTTTTACACCAACCTCTTTATTTTTTTTTGCCAAAAAGGTTACAAAACTATTACAATAGCTATTGTAATGCCTATTACTATTGCAATTTTCCAATATTGTGATATAATTAGAATATAGCAAAAGTACGAATCACAATAGCTATACATGAAGGAGAGAGAACCATGAAAAAATTATATGGAACAGCATTAAAGACAAGCATCCTGAACACAAAGGCACGTCTTATGGCAGCAATAGAAGACAGACAAAATCGCATAAACAACTGCGAAACGGATATGGATGATTGTTTTGTATCCGAAAGGATAGAACGCAACGGGCTTGTTGAATGTGACAAGCAGTTGGAAATCCTTAGCAATGATGGGCTGATGGATTATGACGCCATATTCGACAAGGACGGAAACGAAATCTGGGTTCATTGGGTAAATACCCGCTATGGTGGAGCCTATGTTGGTAGAGGGATTTTTGCTTCCAGCATAAAGGCACTTCTCAGGAAAACCGGCTGGACGATGAAAACAATACAGGTTCCTTGTTGGACAAAAAGCGTATGCCACGGTTCTGGTTTATGCGGGGCATTTAACAGTACAATAGAGATTGTCAGATGGCACACCAATATGGTTACTGGTGAGTATGTAGGGTATCCAGAATAAGGAAGGGGGCATTCCTACTGATGACTGTGTTTTTAATTTTGCAATCGTTTATTATAGTATAGTAGAATAAACAAACTATGTTTGGGAAAGGAATTATAACTATGTTAGTAGAACCGCTGAAAGTAACCAAAGAAATCTACATCGACAGTTATGGCGATAAGGAAGAAGTGGAGGTTGCAGTATTAAATGCATCTTCCGCAACCAAACTCAAAAAGGCTTATGAAAAGTTCAATAGTCAAAAGGGAACCATCTACAAGGAAATTCAGGAGATGTCAAATCATCTCTATCCTTCTACCGATGACTTTATTGACTACTGCTTGGGCGAACCGGATGATGGCTATTTCTACAATCACTTCCCAGGACTCAAAGGTACTAACAAGAATGTTACAAGACGTCTGTATGAACTGTTCAAGTCATTTGAATGGACAGACCGCATCAATCAAAAAGCATTCTATGTAGAAGATTGCGGAGATTTCTTTATCTTCGGTCATTGTTGTTGGTAAGGAAGGGAGATAGCTATGTCAACTTCTGATTTTTATAATATCGACTACAACTCACACTACTTCATCCCTCTTGAGGTAGCAGAAGCCGCATATAACCTATATGGTTTTGAGTTCGCCGTTTACAATCCTAACCATACCGCACTTGTGGAGTGTATAATTTCCGAAGCTATGTATGGCAAGGTTCAAGCTGTTCCTCTTGACTATGAAGCCGGACTTCGTATGTACAGACCCGAAAAGTACTATCCAAGCGATTTCGCTTCCTTGGTAAAAGAAGGTATCATCATCAAGAAAGAAACCGAAACACAGCATGTAGAACTGGTAGATGAGTGGGAACCTCTTACAGCGAACACACATCTTGTTCACCGCGGATATGTTGTTGCTGAATAATAGGTGATACTAACATGAAAAACAATCCATATGATTTCTTCGAACAGACAACAACACAGAGAGGGTTTATCAAGTTACTGTTCAGAGATAGCTATGATAAACTGTGTTCCTTGCAAGAAAGCTCAAATGCTGAAGATGATTTCATTTGGCTGGGAATAGAGGATGCCGAACCGCTCATAATGGAAAAAGATGCGGCAAAGCTTGGTCTGATTTCAAAAGATAGACCTACCGCGGGTTGGATGAAGTATCCGATTCCAGAAGAAGTTCTATTGAACACAAGGATGCATCTAAGCAAAGAACAAGCTATCACATTAGGCTTAAAATTACTTCACTTCGGAACATCTGGGGATATTTCAGAAAGGACTTCAGAATGATTATTGATGATGGCGGAAGAGCTCTTGCAGGATACAAAGGAACCGCAGGTGACTGTGTTTGCAGAGCATTTGCAATCGCAAGTCAAAGACCCTACAAGGAAATCTACATGATGATAAACAATATTTCAAAATCCTCTGCCCGTTCCGGTGTGTATAAAGAGGATATACAGAGGCTGGCTGCCGAGCTTGGATTCACATGGACGCCATGTATGAAGATAGGCTCTGGATGTACAGTGCATGCAACTGCTGAAGAACTGCCGAAACAAGGAAGATTGGTACTTTCATTATCGAAACATTGCACAGCTTGGATTGATGGAGAATGCCATGATACTTATGACCCAACCAGAGATGGCACAAGATGTGTCTATGGATATTGGACAGCACCGGCATAATGTTGAGGTAAGCTATGGATAAGATATTATATTCCAAAGAGGATATTGATTTTCTTCTTGGCTGGAGAGATAAAAATAAAGAAAAAGTCAGAGAGTATGTTTGCCCGGTTAAGGCTATAAAAATCATTTCAATGGTCAATGGAACTATCTGCACTTGTGTCCGAAATGGAAATATTATAAATGTTGGTGTTACCTTGAATGGAAAGCATTTTGGTAAAATAGTTGCTGAATATCTTAATTCTGGTCTATATCGGGTAGATGAAAAATGCACATCTAAGATTTTTACTACGGATATGATACAATCTATTATGACTGTGTATGCATCTACTATGGCTTTGCTAGCCTATGGCAATGAAACTACAAAGCCGTCAAAGCAAATTATCCATAAATCTGATGATAGTAAACCAAAGGACAATAAGAAGAATAAGAAGAATAAGAAAAAGCAAAGTAAATCCAAACCAAGTGGAATTACTTATGTTCTCAGACGAGATTCTAAAAATGCAGTAATCATTCCTCATGGAAAGCATAGAAGTCCGCAAGGAATGTTCAATGTGAGAGGTCATTTCCGTCATTATAGGGATGGAAAAATCGTTTGGATAGAAGAATACTCTAAGGGTCGTGGGGATAAGAAAAGTAAAACTTACAAGTTATGAGGTGGTTTGACAGTGGCAACTAAACTTGCAGTTCAAAGACTTTGTGAAAAATATAAAAAGCGACGCCTGAAAAAAGATTATGCATTCAAACAAGCTCTTTTATCCGCAGAGCCTAAAATCATAAAGGCAGCTTTAGATAAGCAAAGAATACCCCATTCTGATGAATTTGCTATGATGCACATCGCTAGATATCTTACTTCTAAAATACAAGACCATCCGGTTGCGACCGTACAGGCAGCACTCAAAAAATATGATGAATATTTTAGAAAGGATGTGTGACCATATGCCAATTCGGGATTTAATCACTATATCAGATATTAGCAGAGAGGATTTTGGTACTCTCTGCATTTGTGCTATTCGATATTGTTTAGGAAGAAAAACATATATGCCGAGTAATGTCCAGAGGATTGTGCAATCTAATCTGAAACATTTATCAGACAAAGATTTGCAAGTAATCTGTGATGATATCAAAAAGCATGGCGGTCCAAAACATGACGCAACCGCTTATGGGGATTATGAAGATTACCATGATTGGAATGATTTCTTACGCGCCATCGAATGGGAAATGATGAAACGAAAAGGGTAAATATTGCGATTGATGAGGAGGATTTAGTATGGAAGAAGTACTTTACCGCGGTAAGCGGATTGATAATGATGAGTGGATTACCGGTATGCCATGGATTTTTTCGTCACCTGTCAAAAAAGCATTAATTGTATCTGCTATGGGATTAGTTGGTGAAGATGATGGTGTTTCAAGATACTGCGAAAGCGATGAAGTGCATCCAGAAACTATCGGTCAGTTTACCGGTGGAGTGGATAAAACAGGTAAAAAGATATTTTCTGGTGACATAATCAAGACATACTGTCCTGGATTACCAGTTTATACCCATATTATTAATTTCTATCCTGAGCATATGGCATTTATGGCACGTTGTATAGAAACGAACACAGTTAATTATCTCTGCGATATCAGACAATCAGCTATGCTAATTGTTGGAAATATTTATGACAATCCGGAGCTTTTTTGAGGCAAACAAATGACAATCTATGAGAAAATTAAAAATTCTGCAACAATAGAACAAATGGCTGATTATTTTACCTTTGAAGCATTGTGTACAAGTGACCCTAACTGTTGTACAAAAGAATGTTCTTGTATGGAATGCTGGGTTGAATATCTGAATAAATCTAGTTGCGATTTAAGAAAGTGAGGCATTATGCTGTCATTGATGGTTCCGTTAAAAATGAA
>Ga0326512_10004426_pt1 | contig 10204 bp, 20 predicted proteins | sample 1_2617_0518_D_FD_203652 | JGI IMG/M metagenome (GOLD analysis project Ga0326512, IMG submission 203652) | Bovine rumen microbial communities from UC Davis, California, United States - 1_2617_0518 | ecosystem: Host-associated > Mammals > Digestive system > Stomach > Rumen | place: USA...
CAAAGGAAGTTTGATAATCAAAATAAAATAAAAAGAAATTGAATGTGAAAATAACGTGCGGCAAGGCTGACCTGATACAGAACTACAGACAACTGTAACACTGAAGAAGGGCGACCTTGCCGCACGCACTAACTACAAAAAAATACAAAAAAACTATTGACAAAGAAAAGGTAATAGTTTATAATGTAATTACAATAAAGAAAAGAAAAGAGGACAAGACAATGACAACAAAGTATGTATTGAGAAAACAGTTTGGTGAAGGTGAGAAAGCAAGATGGGGATTAAGTCAAACCGCAGATACTTTTGCAGAAATTAAGCACATGGGACAAAAATTAAAACTCGATGAAAAAGGGGGTTGTACTAATTGGCAAATTGTACAAAGGACAATTAATGAAGCAGAGTTTCTTGTAGAAGATGAAATAGTTTACGACTATAAAAAAGAAGCAAGAGGTGGAGTGTTTTATAATGTTTAAATAAGAGGGTTGACAAACCCTCTTCCTTTTGGTATAATAAAGGTCGTTTCCGACCGACGATTTTACCACACATGGAGCAAAAAGTCAATAGTTAATTTGCACAAATTTACACATAAATCAGATCCCGAAATTTGTGCAGTTTGTCAATAGTATTAATCAAAACAAGCGTGTATAATTAAATCATAAAGATAAGAAAAGAGGAAACAAAAAATGTCAGTTACAGAAATGAAGAACATCATCATCGAGAATTACGGCTTTGAGAGCAAGGCAACAATTAACTTTTTCCGTACTTGCGAGAAGTCAGGCTATGACTACAACGAAATTTCAAAGAAGTTTGACAAGTTGACAAAGAATGGTTTAGAGGTTCTCCTCTAAACTTTTCAAAAAAAACACTTGACAAAGCGAACAAAATAGTTTATAATAAAATCATAAAATAAAAGAAAAGAGGATTTGAAAAATGAGAATTAATGAGAATGGTTACACAGTATTTGAGAGTGAAGTAGCAAACAAGTATTACCTTCCTTCTGATGTAGTTGGAAACCTCAGTTTTACAACAATGCACTATTTGAGCAAGATTTACGAAAGTGGTGTTGATACATTCTATGCTTCAGACTTTGGTCTTGATGGTGGTACTATGAACGCACTTACTACAATTAAGTTCTTTGATAAGACTGATAGATGGGTAGCTCGTTACGGCTTTACACCAACGGGAAATACAAAGCCCACAATGGTAGAAATTGGCGAAAATCTTTACAGAAAAGTTGAAGTCAAGGAGTGGAGAATAAACAGAGAAATCATTAAGATTTATCTTGACCTCTATCGTGAGGGCGTAAAGTTCGCCCTCGGAGATTGAGAAGGGGAGGGAAACCTCCCTTTCCGGGGCGAAAAATTTTACCATACGGGAACAAAAAAATCAACCCCAAATTTATTGTCAGATTGCACAAATTTGATCCCGAAATTTTGTACAATGTGTCAGTAGTAGTTTGGGTGTGGTTTTGCTATACTATAATCAAGAAAAGAGAAAGGAAGTACCTAAAATGAAAACCGCTTTTACTCTCAAGACTAATAAACTCATCACAAGATACGAGAACTATGCAACCGCTATCGAAAACCTCGCAAACAATCTTGCAACCGCACTTCTTAACAAGGAAACCTTTGAAACAGAACTTTACTTCGGTGAGTACATCATTCAGGAAGTCAAGGCAGAAAATGGAAACATCACAAAGTATTGGACAAAGGAAAGTCAGAAGTGTCCTAACTGAAAAGGTTAGGACAACTTCCATCTCCGACCGCAAAAATTATACACCTATGGAGCAAAAAAGTCAATAGACAATCTACACAAATTTTTACTTGATTTGATCCCAAAATTTGTGCAATCTGCACAATTGTAATCTGCGGTGGTTGTGTTATACTATAATCAAGAAAAGGAAAAGGAGAAACTAAAAATGAAAACTTACTTCTTCGACATGGACGGAACTTTCGTAGACCTCTACGGCGTAGATAATTGGCTTGATGACCTCATCAACGAAAAGACAAGACCTTACGACGAGGCAAAGCCCCTTGTAAACCTCGCAAGACTTGCGAAGGCTATGAACAAAGCAAGAAGAAATGGCAATAAGGTTTGCATTGTTTCTTGGCTCTCAAAGAATGGAACTGAAGAATACAACGCAAGGGTAACAACCGCAAAAAGAAACTATCTCAAAAAGCACTTGCCTTCCGTAACTTTTGATGAAATTATCATTGTACCTTACGGAACACCAAAACAGAATTATTGCACAAATAGAACAGATGTTCTGTTTGATGATGAAAAACCTAATCGTGATAATTGGACTGGCGAAGCCTACGAACCATCAAAAATCTTTGAAGTCCTCCGATAAAGGACTTCTTTTTTTTACAAAAAATTTTTTAAAAAAGTATTGACAACAATAATTAAAATGTGGTATAATGGAACTGAGAACCCTTCTAAACCAATTGCCGCACCCGCCCGAAAAATTATACCACATCTGAACACTTTTTATCAAGAGGTTTTTGAAAAATTTTTGCACAAAAAAATTTCCTGTTTTTCGTGCAATTTGCACAAATACAAAACTATTGCAAGAGATAAAAAACAAGCGTATAATCTAATTATAAAAGTTAAGGAGATGAATACAAAATGAAAATTGACCGTAGAATTGATTATGTAATGGTAATTGATACAGAGGCTTGCCCCATAGACAAGACAGTTGAAGGTGTAGAACCTGAAAATATGTTTACCTATGATGTAGGCTATGCCGTATGTGATAAACACGGCAAGGTATATCTTACAAGGTCTTTCGTAGTTGAGGATATATTCTTCGGTGAATATGACCTTATGAAGTCCGCATACTATGCAAACAAGTTGCCCTTATATTATAGGGACATCGCCAACGGCACACGCAAGGTTGCAACCTTTTCGGAAATTTGCAAGATTTTCCGTGAGGATATGAGAACTTTCGGAGTTAAGGAAGTTTATGCACATAATCATAGATTTGACCTCGGCACACTTAATATCACAAGCCGTTGGACTTCCAAGAGTGCATACAGATATTTCTATCCTTACGGTACGGAAATATATGACACAATGAAGATGGCACGTCAGGTTATCGCCACAACACCCACATACAAGGCATTTTGTGAGCGTGAGGGTTATATGACCAAGAACGGCAAGCCTCAGGTCAAGGCAGAAGTCATTTACAAGTACATCAGCGGTAATTATGACTTCGACGAAAGCCATACAGGACTTGAAGATGTACTCATCGAAAAGGAAATTATGGCTTATTGCTACCGCAAACATAAGGCTATGAACGGAAAATTGTGGGGTTGACACCCCACAAAAACCGTGATAAAGTCAATTGACAAATTGCACAAAGTTGAAATAAAAACTTTGTGCAATCTGCTACTTGACAAATTTATCAAAATGTGCTTTTTGTGCAAATTGCACAAAAATAAAGTTAAAAATTTGTGCATTTTATCACTTGACTTTCGGCGGCCCGTGCGCGATTGGCTGCGGGCCGTTTTTTGTCAATAGGTAATTTGCACAAATTTTCACACCCAAATTTGTGCAAGGTGCACAATTGACACCAGTCCCAAAATTCGCCTGTCAATTGACAGGTTGCACAAAAATCTTATCATAATTTTGTGCAAATTGTCAGTATACTCATTACCCCTATGATGTTATACTAATAATGTAAGAAAGGTCAACGAGAAGTCGACAAGAAAAATAAAAAACCTCTTGACAAGACTTACAAAATCTGTTATAATCTAATTACAATAAAAATTAAGTGAGGTAAAAAACAATGGAAAAGATGACACAGTTGAAGGCAGTAGAGTTCGTACTTGACAATGCAGAGATTACTCTCCCCGATGATGTAAGAGAGAAGTTGGCTTCTATCAAGACATCACTTGAGAAGAAGGCAAAGGCTGACAGAGCCCCTTCTCCCGAGGTAAAGGAAAATGCAAAGTTGAGAAAGGCAATTCTTGACACAATGGAAGAGGGTAAGGATTACAGAATTAACGATTTGATTGCAATCGTTCCTGGTCTTGAAACCGCTTCAACTCACAAGGTTTCGGCTCTTCTGACACCGATGAAGAGAGATGGTCTTGTAGTAAGAAAGGAAATCAAGAGAGTTGCTTACTTCTCAAAGGCCTAAAGAAAGGGGGGCAGAAATGCCCCTTTTTTAAAATCCCTCTTGACAAAACCTCCCGAAAGTAGTATAATAGAATTGTAGAAAAACGAAAGAGGTGGAAACAATGATTACAATTTGGAACTTTTTGGAAAACACTTTTGGTTTCATGGGTGCGTACGCAATTTGCATTTTTGGGTGCGGTTTTTGCTTTCTTTGTGCTTTGTGGCTTGTTATGAAGTTAGTCATTGAATGGTTTCGTGATAACTATGGGTATTTCAAAAGCGACCTTTTTTGAAAAAATTCCTATTGACACCCCCTAAAATTTATGGTATAATAATAGTAGAAATAAGAAAGGCGGTTTTAGGAATGGCTCACAAGAAGAAGAATAGAAAAGAAAGACCATTGTGGACACCCTACTACGTCCGCAAGACAAAGACTTTTAAGGAACACAAGGAAAACCTTGAAAGAAAACACAAAAAGCGTCTTGACTACGACGACTAATTGTGTTAAAATAAAAGAAAAACGAGGTAAACAAAATGAGTGATTTTGAGAGAGTTGCTAATAGCCTTGGAATTACAGTTGAAGAAGCAAAAGCCTTAATGGAAGAGGACAAGGAAATTGACAAAATGACCTCAAATGCGGAAGTCGAAAGTGATTTGTCCGCAGACCAAAAGGAAGTTAGCAAGGGGGCGAGAAGGTCAGAAAGAAAGCCGAATTTGAGTTCTTGGGGTAAGGAAACCAAGAGTAGAAGAAAGGAAAAGCCTGAGCAGAAAGCGATGATTGATAGTTTTTTGCGGGCAGTCGTTGAAGAACACAACGCCGAGAACATCGAGATAATCAACGACCAAGCAAGTTTTACATTCTTTGTGAACGGCAAGAAGTACAAGATAGTCTTGAGTTGTCCGAGGAGTTGAGAGGGAAGTAACTTCCCTCTCCGACCGCAAAATTTTATCACATCTAACACAAAAAGTCAAGAGGAAATTTGCGGGCAGCCTGCACAAATTCTGTTCCTGTTTTTGGTGCAATCTGTACATGGACGGCTGTCCGCACGGGTGGTATAATTTACTTGTAAATAAAAATAAAAGTGAGGTACAAAAAAATGGCTAATGTAACAATTAATAGAAATGAACTGTATGTAGACTTAACAAGATTGACAAGAGGTGATTTTTTCCTCAATAACGATGAATTGTATGTTATAATTGATAGTTCCTGTGTTGATGAATACAAGTGCATGAATTTATCAGATTGCAACAATGTTTATACCTATGATGCAAGAGGAACAAAGGTTCTTGCGGTTATAGGTGATGAAGTTAGAATTATAGTAAATCTTGATTAAGGGGGGCAATCGCCCCCGCCCGAAAAATTTTACACCCACGAGCCAAAAAAATCAATACCTAATTTCAAAAAAATTACACAAATAATTCTCCCAAATTTTGTGCAAATTGTACTTGCATTTGGTATCTGTATTTGTTATAATAAAGACAAGAAAAGAGGAAAGGAAGTAAAAGAAAATGACACTCCTTACAATTACAAGAAAATTGGTAAATCCTCTCGGTATCAAGGTAAGATACGCAAAAGATAATAACCTCGAAAATAATTCTTGGTGTGCTTGGTCTGATGATAATGTTATTTGTATCCCAAAAGATAAAAAGGAATACTACGATAAAAGATTTATGAAGGACTTCAAAAAGCGTTTTCCAAAGGTTAAGGCTGATGAAATTACAATTTCTATCCTTCACGAAGTTGGTCATTGTATGGTAAAGCCAAATGAACTTTGTGCCAACAAAAACCCAAAGAACTATTTTGATAGATTTGACGAAAGGGTTGCAACGGCTTGGGCGGTCGAATACATCACAACTCACAAGAAGAAAATCAAGAAGTTTGAAAAAAAGTTGAAAAAACTTCTCGAAAAGGGTTGACAACCCTTTTCTTGTGTGCTATAATAAAATGGGAAGAACTGCCTCCGGCAGAAAAAATTTTACCACATACAAGGCAATTTGTCAAGGGGAACTTCACCGGCAGGCCGCACAAAAAATTCTCCCAAAATTTGTGCAATCTGTCAATACTAATTCCTTACTCTTGGTGCTATACTATAATCAAGAAAAGGAAAGAGAGAACAAAACAATGACAAGAGTTAAGAAGTTTTTCAACATCGAAACACCCTACAAGTTCGAGTATAATGACCTTCGTTGCCTTATTACAATTCTCAATGTTGGTTTAATAATGGCTTACGGTCTTTCGATTTCTTGGTTCGGTCTTGCCGTTGCTACTATCGGACTTATTAAGGACTTCGCAACAGATAGACACATCAACGGAATTTTAATGCACTTCGCAAGTGTAGCACTTAATATTTATTTCTTAACACTTCTTTATACAATGGGTTGACAACCCCTTGTAAAAGGTGTATAATAAAAGTATAAAAGATAAGCGAGGTAAATAAAAATGACACTTGAAAAAGCAACAAACGAAATTACAATTTTTCTTGATAAGTGGCTTGAGGAACATAACTTTGACCTTACAACAAGGTTTGAACTTGAATTTGGTTTTTATCGTGATATCAACATTATTGCTTATAGCCTTCTTACAACAGAAAGAACAGACAGACTTTTTACAGAATATGCGAATTCTTTAGGTCATACTTACAATGTAGGAATTTTTATTCTTTCTTTTCTTCACGAAGTAGGTCATTATATGACAGATGATGAAGTATCTGATGAAGAATATAATTTTTGTGAATTATGCAAGAATATGATGAATAATCGTTGCCCCGATGGTAACTTTAGTGATACAGATATTAAGTATTATTTTAATTTACCAATAGAAAGAAGAGCTACACAATGGGCAGTTGATTATATAAATGGTCATCTATACGAAGTTTTGAAAATTAGAAATTTTGTTAAAAATATAGTTGACAATATAACAGTTGTATGATATAATATAAATACAATAAATAAGTGAGGTAAACAGAATATGAAAAATATCAATGGAATTTTAGTTTTAGAATATGCACACGACTATAACGCCGATGATGTAATATACAATTGTACAAGTACAAATAGTAATAGTAGAACAATAAGATTAAGAAATATTGGAGCTATCACAATTCCTCGAAATGCTGATTATCCGCTTTTTCTTAAAGAAGATAGTTATTATGACCCTCATAGTTGTAGAACATACCACCCAATAGAAACCACAAAGGCAAAAGAAATTTTAGCCGCCTATGCTTTAGACTTGAGAGAGAAAGCACACGAAATTGAAGTGCTAATAGACAATTGACAGATTGCACAAAGATTTCTTTTAATCTTTGTGCAACTTACCTATTGACAAAAAAAATTTTTATGCTTTGGAAAAATTTTTGCAAAAAACGCTTGACAAGTGCGGCTGGGTATGGTATAATTGACGGCCCGTTTGCGAGTGCTGCAGGGCCGTTTTGTCAATTGTGCAAACTGTACAAAAATTTTACCCCAAATTTGTGCAACCTGTACACTTGACACCGCTCCCAAAATGTGCTTAACCAAATGTGAACAAATTGTAAATAAATAAAATTCTTGTTGACAAGGCTCATTTTTTCTGTTATACTATAAGTGTAAAAAAGATAAGAGAGGTACACAAAATGAGGACTTTCCTTTTTGTAGACAGAGTAAGTGGTGAAGAATTTTTTGTTGAAGCCGAGGACAGAACTGCGGCAAACAAGGAAGCTTGTATTTGGTTTGAAGAACCCCACAACTGCGGTGAGGTAACTTGGGAAGAAGCTGACGCACTTGGATACGACACCTATTGACAAGGTGTCTATCCTATGATATAATTAACTTGTAAATAAAAAAGAAAGAGGTAAATAAAAATGACAAGAAAGTATGATATAAGTGATTACGATTTTGGTAGAGATAGTATGACCAATACTGATGTTATCGCTCGTTTAGAACGAATAGACAGGGGTTGGATACCTGATTGGAATTATACGGGCGAAAAAGATGATTATGAAAATTATCTTGACCATGTAGCCGTATGGAAAGCGATTGAAGCTCTTAAAGATAAGGTGGAGAAGGACTAACCTCCTCCGCCCTCCGGGGCGAAAATTTTACCATACCCGAACAAAAAAGTCAAGCGATTTTTGAAAAAATTTTGCACAATTTTGTATCCTAAAATTTGTGCAATTTGTCAGTACCAAAAGGAGTGAGAAAGTAGTATCATTTAAGAGAAGAAAAGAAAAAGAGTGAGGTTCAAAAAATGAATTTGTTGATTTTATTTATCGTATTAAGTGTAATAAATGTAATCCTTCAGACTTTCAAGTCCCTTGCAACTGTAAAGTGCGGGCGTGTCGGTGCTTCTCTTGTGAACGCAACAGCGTACGGTTTGTATACGGTTGTACTTGTTTACACTAACGCAGATTTTCCACTTTGGGAAAAGGTGCTTGTAACGGCACTTTGTAACCTTGTCGGTGTTTTCATTGTAAAGACTATCGAGGAAAAAATTAGAAAAGATAAATTGTGGAAAGTTGAAGCAACACTTCCCGTAGATAATGCAATTAAAGCAAGAGTGGCACTTCGTAATGCGAAATTAAGTTATTCAACACTTAATACAAGCACAAAGGAAAGAGTGATTTTTAACATTTACTGCCCCACAAAAAAAGAAAGCGAAAAGGCAAAAGTCATTCTTACAAAATACAATGCAAAATACTTCGTAAGTGAAAGCAAGTCCCTTTAATGGGACTTTCTTTGCTTGACAGAACTTGCGGCCGGGTGTATAATAGAAGGGGAGCTCCGGCTCCGGCCGGAAAATTTTAACACATGAGAGTAATTTTGTCAAGCCCTTTTTGAAAATTTTTCAAAAAATTTTTTTCCTAAAAATTCCTATTGACAGCATTTTAATTTTGTGTTATAATAATTATAGAAAATAAAGAAACGAGGTAACTCAAAATGTTGACAGTATTCTATACAAGAAATGGTAAGGTTGATTTTAAGACTTTCGACAATGATAATGAGGTCAAAGAATTTTATCAGACATTACCAAACAAGGAAAACATTGTTCTTATTCAAGACGAGGTTGGAAATAATGTTGAAATTCGTGATGTAAACCTTGTTTCTTGTAGGTTGCGGTAAGTCGTTCGTGCGACACTCGCGAACGAGCCGCCGCACACTTGACAAAACAAAAATAGTATGATACAATAAAAGAAAAAAGCGAGGTACAAAAAATGTCAAGAGTTAATTTTCGTACTAATAGAGGTTTTGGTTATCTTCCTGATGGTTGTTTCTTTAGGATAGGAAATACATTATACTTAAAAACTCGTGAAGTGAATGAAGAAGGAAAGCACGATTTTCTTACTGATAATAACGCTTATAATTTTTCTACAAATGAGTTTGAAAGAATAGATGTTAATACAAAAGTTATTTGGGTTGGTACAAATTCAATAAGAATAGAGGTCGATGAGGTGGAGATGTAAACCGCCTCCGACCGAAAAATTATACCACGCAAACACAAAAAAGTCAAGCATTTTTTTTAGAAAAAATTACACAAAATAAATTCCTAAAATTTGTGCAATCTGACCACTATTCAACTACTACTTTTGGTGTTATACTTTAATTACAAAAGTTAAAGAAAAGAGGAAACAAACAAATGAACAAAGTTTTAGTTTTTGATACTGAAGGAATTAGAAGCGGTCTATGCTATGATTTAGGTGCGGCGGCTATTGACATCACGGGCGAAGTTTACGATACAATCAACCTTGTAAATGGAGACATTTTTGAAGGTCGTAAAGACTTAATGCAGACCGCACATTATAAAAATAAAATTCCGAAGTATGAAAAGGAAATTAAACAGGGTATTCGCAAGGTTGTAAGTTTTGAGGAATTAAAAAACAATTTTGCGGAGTTTGTAAACAAGCACGGCATTAAAAAGGCTTACGCTCATAACATACCCTATGATTATAACTCATTAAATAAAACAAGTTTGTATCTTTTGGGTGATGATTTCTTTTTCCCCGACGGTTTGACATTTTACGACACCAACACATTAACAAAGCAAGTTGTAAGAGATACACCAAGTTATAGAAAATTTTGTGAAAAGCATAATTTCTTAACAAAGACAGGA
>Ga0326512_10004427_pt1 | contig 10202 bp, 13 predicted proteins | sample 1_2617_0518_D_FD_203652 | JGI IMG/M metagenome (GOLD analysis project Ga0326512, IMG submission 203652) | Bovine rumen microbial communities from UC Davis, California, United States - 1_2617_0518 | ecosystem: Host-associated > Mammals > Digestive system > Stomach > Rumen | place: USA...
ATGCTTACGCTGGAAAGCGGAGGCAACAAGACACAGTTGTTTACCCGATATGCTATTGACCTTATGAAAGCCAATGGCGAAGTGGATAATGTGATTGTGGCGTATGACGAGGAAACCAATCCCGGAAGGAAGCCACATAAGGTCAATGCATTCTCCATAAGCGACGATTACACTACTGTAAGCTTGTTCGTAACCATCTACAAAGCCCAAAAGACTATTCAGTCTTTAAGTGAGCGAGAGGTGATGGATGCCATTAAACAGGTTTCAAATTTTTATATTAAAGCCACACAAGAAGATTATGTCAACAAATTGACAGACTCTGCTGAAATTGTTGGCTGCGCACAAGTGCTTGGAAAGGATGATGAGTTCAAAGATAATGCACAGCAGATTAAGATATACATCCTTACGAATGGCACATTCTCGGGGAAATTGAAAGCCGAAAAAGAACTGGGCGGACTCCAGTTAACATGTAAAGTGATTGATCTGGAACGTCTCTGTGAAATGTCGGAAGAACAAAGTCAGCCTATCTTTGTTGATTTCGAAAGTCTCGGTTATAAAGTGCCATGCATAACTGGGGCTGAAGACAACGACCTCTATCGAGCATATATTGCCATTGTTCCTGGAGAATGTCTATCTGACCTATACGAAACCTACAAGGTTAGACTGATGGAAAATAATGTTCGCCAATTTTTACAGTTTACCGGGAAAATCAATAAGGGCATCAAAGAGACTATTGAGCAAGAACCAGAAATGTTTCTTGCCTATAATAATGGCATTGCAGCAACAGCCAGCGACATAGAGCTTGATAAAACAGGAAAATTTATCAAGTCAGTCAATGGCCTTCAGATCGTAAACGGTGGCCAAACTACCGCTTCACTCTACCATGTGAAGGATACTAATAAAGACATAGACTTGTCTCGAATCCGAGTGCAGGTAAAATTCTCTATCATTAGAAATGAAACGCGTTACGATGAGATAGTTGCTAACATATCGAGATGTGCTAATACTCAAAACAAAGTTAGTGAATCAGATTTCTCAGCAAATAGAGAAGAGCTAATCCGACTCGAAACGTGGTCGCGTAGCGTTATGACAGAACCGAGTTCTACACGCCCGACAAGTACATTTTGGTACTTTGAAAGATCTAAGGGACAATATAAGAATTTCCGACTCAAAGAGGGATTCTCTTCTCAGGCTGCATCCCAATTTGACATGAAGTATCCCAAAGAGCAAGTGTTTACGAAGTATGACCTGGCTAAATACGAGAATTGCTATGGCGAGAAGCATTTCACAGTAAAAATAAGCGGAGTAGAGTGTGACGATTATATTGGACCGCATACTGTTTGCTTAGGTAATGAGAAAAACTATGCTTTATTCCTAAAGCACAACATGCCCAAACTCTCAGATATAGACAACATCTATTTTGAGGACTTAATTGCAAAGGCTATCCTTTTCAAAGAGGCCGACAAACGTTATGGCACCAAACAACACGGAGAGCCTATTGGTGAAATTAAAAAATCTGTTGTTCCCTATGCCATTGCTTTGCTTCATCATATTACAGATGGTCAGATAGACCTTTATAAGATCTGGATGCGGCAAGAAGTCTCGACGGAATTGTCTAACTTCCTCTATGAATTGATGAAGCAGATAAACAAGTTTATCCTGTCCTACGAGGGAGTTGCTCGATATGAAGAACTGGCAAAGAAGAAATCTCTGTGGGAAGATGTTAAGAACCATACATGGAGTTATAATCTGAAAGACATAAAACGTGACCTTATAGATCCAAATAATCCTCCAAAGCGAGTTTCTAAATCAAAGGAGGAACAAGAGCGCATCCTTGCAGAGGAATGCAGAATCATGATTTCCAATGTTCCTGTCGAGATTTGGGAGCGCATAGCCTTATGGGGTAAAGAATCTGAATGTCTCAGCGTTATGCAGCAGAACCTTTGCCATGAATTAGGTCGGAAGATTGGAAAGAGAGAAGCATTTTCAAACAGCGAACTTGAAGGTGGCGCACAGATTATTGATATACTTTCCAAGAACAATATCGATCTCCTCTATCAGGCAGATGCCTTTGCCGAAGAGGAAGCAGAACAGCAAGTTCAGGTTCCTACTAAGAAGAAAATCTCGAATAGAGAGGTAAACCTCTTAATGACAGACGAATTGCTGCGTAAGATGCGCGATTGGGACAGAACACACCACGTCCTTAGAGATTACGTTTATGATAACCTTGACAAGGTGGTTTGCGGAGAGATAGAGATGTCCTTCAAGATGAAGTGGAGCTTCTACTACGGATTGGAGAATATGAAGGCAAGAGGATTTAAACCGTAACATATTAGTTTATGAATAACTTGGAACTATATCATGGTACGGATGCACGTATCATTGAAATGTCAGAAGAAGAAAGGGTGCAATATCTACAGGATTGCAACCTGGTGATAGATGCACTCCATCCTCTTTTCAAACCATTATTACAATGGGAAAAGGTTGAGACTGTCAGGAATGGGCAAACCATATACATTTACGAATATCCCCTAAAACTTAAGTACGAAAAGGTGCTGAATGAAAAAGGTGGCCAGTTTATGTACGTTAATCTTTTCGAGAAGCTGACGATGATAGATGCTCGCAACAATAATGCTGGATTATATCAATATAAGGACTTCTATTTATGTTCCACGAAGCGTAGTGCTATGAGCTATGCTCAAAGAAGCTATGCAGGAGGAGAAACGGGTTTGACAGCATATCGTCTGATACAGGGAGCTGAAATCATTGGTTTTGAGAACATGTATCAGAACCTTCTTGTAAAGCAGGCCGCTGAGAAGATTAAACTGTTTGCCAAAGAAGGTAACGAACGCCCGGCGATAGTGACTGTAGAAAACATAGACATTAAGTGCTTATCTCACGAAGATGGTAAGACTATAGACAAAGAGGACTTTGAAGAGTGGTTTGAGCGAAGAAAGGAACATCAGCTTAAGTTCAGATATACCAAATCCGTAGATCTGAGCCAGTGCAAGGTGGAGTTGCTCAATAAAGACCTGTTTAAGAAAATAGTAGAAGAGAATCTATAATAAAATAGCATTAATATGAGACATAGGATAAAAGCAGGCAAGGTTGCTTCTTTTACGCCTGAGAAGCAAAAAATTAAAGAAGAACTGGAGGACAGAGAAGTTGCTGAAGATGTAGAAGAAATCTTCGAGGAGGATTCTGGCTTCAGTAATGATGACGAAGCCCTTGCAGCAATGGAGTTTTACGATAATCTAGACGAGCAGGAGTGAATATGAGACACAAGATATACGTAGCAAGTAGTTGGCGCAACGAGTACTACCCAAAGGTGGTAGCCAAGTTGAGGGAGGCAGGTCACGATGTGTATGACTTCCGCAATCCACCATCAGGCGATCCTGGCTTTAAATGGAACTGCGTGAGTGAGGACTATATGGAATGGACACCAACACAGTACAGAGATATGCTCCATCATCCTAAGGCTGAACGACAATTCTGCAACGACATCGAGGCAATGGATGCTTGCGATACTTGCGTCCTGGTTCTGCCCTGCGGCAGAAGTGCTCATACAGAAGCAGGATGGTTTGCTGGCAAAGGCCGAACAACCATCGCCTATATACCAGAACGGCAGGAGCCGGAACTGATGTACAAGCTGTTTAGCACGGTATGCTGCTCATTAGATGAACTGATAGAAACATTGAAGTAATATGGATAGACTCACCGCACAACAACGCCATAAGAATATGGCTGCCATTCGGTCGAAAGACACGAAACCGGAGATGATTGTGCGGCGTGGTCTGTGGAAGCGAGGGTTCAGGTATAGGCTAAACCACAAACGCCTGCCAGGACATCCCGACTTAGTCCTAAGGAAGTACCGTACATGTGTCTTTGTGAATGGCTGCTTCTGGCATGGACACCTTGTGGAATCAAGCACTATGGAGAATTCTGCTTGTTGTAAGATTCCAAATACTAACCGTGACTTCTGGATAGATAAGATTCGCAGGAACAAAGAGCGTGACCGCGAAAAGCAACGTGCATTAGCTGCTATGGGATGGCATTGCATCACTGTTTGGGAGTGCGAGTTGAAACCTACAAAGCGTGAAGAGACACTTGACTCTATCGCTTTTACATTGAATCACATCTGGCTACAGGATCATGGGGCTAAAGCCACTTCATATCCCAAATTGGATGAAGAAGATATGCAGATGCCTATGGCGGCAGAGTTTGTGTAAATGACATATAAATGAAATCCAATAACTTTAAATATATGGAAATACTAACAGAACAACAACAAATAGACATTCTTCGCGACAAATGCGAAAACGTCCAAAGTAGAATATGGATTGCATCTCCGTATATTGGAGGATTGAAGGATGTGCAAAAGGTAATAGGTGGTAAATGGCAGCTTCCTTCTATAGATTGCCGAATTCTCACCGACGTAGATTCCGGCTTTATCCGAATAGATACATTTGATGAGTTCATAAACAACCAAGTCGAGGTGAGGAGCCTTGATAGTTTACATGCCAAAATTTATATTGTGGATGACTGGTGTCTTGTGACCTCTGCCAATCTCACTGGCACTGCTTTCCTTTGTAGATATGAGATGGGAGTATCTTATGCGAATGTAACTGAGGTTGAAAGCACTTATCTGCGTTGGTGGGGAATGGCATCCGTAGTTACTGTACTAAACAAAAAACCTCAGAAGGCTCTTGTAGATTATCAGGATGGCCATTCCTTTAAAAAGAAATTTAAAGCAAAACCTTATAATAGCGGTAAACAAGACAAATACGATGCCATTTGCGAAAAATACAAAGAATTTGCAACTCTCTATAAAAGGGTAACAGGTCGTAATCCCCAAATGGTTTCAGATGGATTCACTCTGCTTCAAGAAGTAGATTATTTATTTAACTACTTATATCATGATCATCCTTCAACGCCTTCTCATGGACAGAAAGTGAGTAGATCCCTTTCGCAAACACAACGGGAGCATGACATAAAGAAATATTTTAAGGATATGTGCAATTATTACAAGCATGATCCTCAGAAATGGAGATTGGATAGGACAAGGATAATTCAAAAGTTACTGGATAAGAAACACGTCAAGAAATTAAGTTGGGATGATGCTAAGGATGTCGTGTTTTGTCTTCACTGTTTATCCAGTTATCCTATAAACAGAACAAAATTCCTAAATCCTCAAAACAACAGCCTTGATGATATTAAAGATTGCTGGTATCAATTACTTCATACGGGAAAAATTGATTCGTTGAAAATCAAGTATATCACCGATAGACTCAATAATTTTGGACTTTCAAGCATATATGAGTTAATTGGATGGTTCTATCCTAATGATTATCCATTGATGAATGAGAATTCTCATTGCGGTATGAGATTCTTTGGATATAAAATTTAGCCATTAACTACAAATTGTGAATAAACATGCTGGGCGCGATGCAAAGGCTCAATGGTTTCCGATTAATAATCTGCCGCCATTGGCCTTTGACCATGAAGATATTATGAGAAATGCGATGAAGAAATACCAATGTGGCCACACTTTATGATATCATTCGATCCAATATCCATTGCTCATCGATGGTGTCACAATACTTATTCATCTTGAATTTATCATCAGACAGCACCTCTTTCAACAAGTTGTCATAGTTGGTCTTGTCAAAGAGCAACATACCTTTTTGAGGTTGGCCTTCTATAATCTGCCTAAATATGAGTAGACCTTTGGGAGAGTCTTCGCCTTTGGATATTTGCTTCTCAAATCTTAGTTCGCACTCCGGCGAAATGTTATTCTTCTTGTCATACTTGATAACAGCCTTAGATAATTCAATTGCAATATCATTGAGTCCTTCTTCAAAGATGTAAATCTTTTCCCTAAGGGCATTCAAGGAGTCAACAGTCCTGCAAGTCTTTCTCATTCCAGGGTATTTTGTGAGCATATCATTTATCATCTCGTTTATGCTATCACACTCTGTGGGCGAATAATAGATTTGAAACTCTCTTTTCATATCGTGGTAAAGCAGATTGTGCCTTAAACTTACTACTTCGCCGCACTTAGGACAAGTCCAATCGAAGATTTCACCACTCAGCACTTTGTCCCTGAGTTTGGGGTCAAGGCTGACATTCACTGAATCATACATTTTAAATTCTCCATTGCATCCACACGACGGGCATGTAAAGGTCTTAACGCTAATTTTTGACATAACATTTCGTTTTATTTGTTTGATGGTGCAAATATACGTTAATTATCGTCACATCCCAAATAATATGGTTTTGCAAGGCTTGCAAAACGAATCATCTTGTATATAAGAGATAATATTTGTATCTTTGCACAAACAAATAGTAATAGTCATGAAATGGATTTTTTTATCGGTTGTTTATTGTATAGTATGTATATTGGCGGTAGTATTCATTCGTAAAAGAAATAAGAATATGGATCCTCCTCCTAAAACCTTTGGTCTTGTGGATTGGTTGGTTTTAATACTAATTGCTCCACTAGGTATCATATTGTCACCATTTTGGTTGCCATTTATTTTAGTTCCGCATTTTAAAGACAAACTAAAGGATAGAAGAGAGAAGAAAGAAAAAGAACGAAAAGAAAATGAACTCAAAGCTAGAATTGGGTTGCGTCCTGATGAAAATTATGAGTGTTTTTCTATGATGGGAGGCGCTGGCGTGATAACATGCCGAGACTGTGGTTATAAAGAAAAAATAACCAGTTTTACTCATGGCATGTATTCATGTACTATTGGTAGGCAATGTCCTCATTGCTATTCTTTTGTATATGAGCATAACGAAAGTAAAGAGTATCATACATTTGGGGAATCAAAAGAAGATTTTGTGTGTCCCAAATGCGGCACTGTAATACGAAAAAAGGAAGAGCCAATACTTAAAGGCAATGATGATCCGCTTTTTTGTCCCCAATGTCATAGTGCTAGATTGAGTTATTTTATGGAATATATTACATAGTGTTTTAAGAACATTAATTGAGATTATATGAAAAAGTTGTTTTTTGATATGGATGGTGTCTTGGCCGATTTTGAGTCAGGGTTAGCCAAGGTTGAGGATAGCGTAAAAAAGGAATATGAGGGGCATTATGACCAGATTCCCGGGCTTTTTTCGTTGATGTCTCCCATGGAAGGGGCCACCAAAGCAGTGAAGACATTAGCAAAACATTATGATGTATTCATTCTATCAACAGCTCCATGGAAGAATCCGTCAGCATGGAGTGACAAGAGAACTTGGGTGACCAAGTACTTCCATGGGATATTCTATAAAAGAATCATTCTCACTCACAGGAAGGACCTCATCAATGGTGACTATCTAATAGATGACAGGTCAAAGAACGGCGCCAGTGAATTTTGTGGGGAATGGATTCGGTTCGGTTCTGAAAAGTTCCCTAATTGGAATTCTGTTATTTTGTATCTTTCGCACAAAGATGGATGGTAATGAAAAAATGCTGAAAGCTGGAATTTATTGTTTTGAATGTTACCCTATGCCATGGTGTGTATATGAATTAGGGCGCAAAGGAGATTGTTATGTTAAGGTCTTAATAGACTTGTCAGACGAAAATATACATGATCTTATTGAAATGATGAATTGGGCCTGGGATAATGAATGGTTTGAACAATCAACTTCTGAAACTGTATGTACACAACTGCTTAAGAAGCATTTGCCGAAATTGTTTGAAAGGGTGCAGCCATTAGCACTCAATCAATTTCTTCGTGAATACCCAAATAGTGAAGGAATCATGGATTTCGGAGTATTTGAGATCTTTATTCCGGATGAGATACTAGATTATGCAGGTAAATCTGTAGATAAATCTGAATAAAACAGGATAGAAATGTTCCATTTCAAAAAAAATATCTATCTTTGTACCAACAATAAAAGGAAAAAACTGATATGAAGAAAACATTGCATATTGGTGATAATGCCTCTTGGGAAGGCTGCATGAAGCTTTCTATGCATGGACTAGCCCCAAAGGATAGTTATGCGATAATGGGGTTTGATTATTCTTTTTGTACAGCATGTCTTCCTCGGAATCTTTCAAGAGAAGAGTTAAAACGATGTATAAGTGGTAGCCATACTCATCTTTGTCAGGATCTAGTTCTCAGATTCGCAGATATTGACCTGAAAGCATTTGATAAGGTAGTTATATGGCACACTTATGATTCCAACTCTCTGCTTCTGCTATATTTTTTTAGTTCGATTGTCGAAGGCGATCTTTACCATTGCCTCATAGTAGGCGATGACGACATGAAATGGACTGGTGGCGCAACTCCAGAAAACCTACAAGACGGAGTCGAACGGATCCAATTGCTAACGGACGAAGAAAGGACATCGTTCAATGAGATATACTCTTCTCTTCTTGGGACAGAAGGTGTTCCCAAAATAGCTGATGGGAAACAGATTATTTGCAAGTCAAAAGAGTTCGTTAAGTCTCTTCTGTTGAAACATCTGACAAAAACGCCAAAACCGTATGCTAGAATTGTCGGAGAAACAATTAGCGAATTCCCTAAAGAATATCTATTTGACCCAATGTATCTGGATTGCTTGATACTTGAAATGATTGAGGATGGCACTCTAAACCCTCTGAGAATAAGAAGAGATAACTCAAAGAAACCATATCCTATAGGTGGGTTTTATAATCGGAAATACCTTTATAAGGGTGAAGATATGGGTAAATGGTATGATTTCTCTGTGGTAATGAATAATATGGTGTAACTACATAATAGTTTATCGATGTCCAAATTAGATGATTTAATGAGGGAAACTGCAGAAAGAAATCGAAAAATCGAGGAAAAACGCAGGCAGGAAATGACCTTCATAGATAAGGTTAAAGAAAAGTTTTGGATAGTTTTGAAGTGGTTTTTTATGTTTCTAATTGCTATATCTTTCCTGTACGAATGTAAAGGGATATTCATTAAATCTGTTGATGATGCGCAAGAAGGAGACTACATGGAACATATATTGGATAAAGTTCCATAGGTTTTCTCACAACAACAATTCCAATGTTTTTACAACATCCTCTTTTGTAATTCCCAAATTGGGATCTGTGATAATTACATGCTCTTGCTGCAAGACCAAGAAGTCGTTGAAGTCATCAAGGATTACGTATTTGTAGGATAAAGAGTTCTGACCGGCATACAATCTTAACCATTCATTAACTTCCAATGCCCTCGTGCCATATGGATAAACAGAAGTTGAATCTTTACGGTTTATCTTATCCACAAAGCACACCACCTCTAATACGGGAGTGAAACTGTAAATTGCCCCAGGAAGCTGTCGCTTCACCCACAAACGATTCATCCATTCCCATCCTTTAAGTCGCCAAGTAGAAGATATAATAATCTTCAAATCAGGTACTTTCTCAATGATGCATGCCAAATTGTTGACTGCCTCAGGGTCGAATAGGGCACCATCTTCATCGACTTCATCCTCATCGTGGTCTATTAGATAGTTGCTAAAACGTATAGTATTCAGCACACCATCTATATCAAGAAAGAGGTAACGCTGGAGTTCCCCGGCTTCCTCATGCTTATTTCGTCTAAGAGCTTCTATATATCGATTTTTCAGTATAACCATCTCTGCTTACTCAACAACAATACTGTCTATTTCATGCCATATTTCCACGGCCTTATTCTTCAGACGTTCGAAGAAAGAAGGTCTTGCTATTTGCGTTTCAGTTTCACTTGAGAGATTTGGAGCCTTTGTTGTATTAGGTATGACTTGCTCTGTCTGAGTCTGTCTTATTGGAGCAGTTGGCGGCTGTCTGGTTTTTCTCATTCTCTGATTCTCCAAAGCCATGTCGATACTTGATTCATCATCAGTCATAGTTGGTTTCACTTTGACCCAAACATACTTCCTGCTCCCATCAGCCTTCTTCTCACAAATAGTCATGCCACCCCTTACAATGGCGAGTGCCTCTTTGCTGGCCTGCTCGCCTTGTTCTTGTACTATTCGATTTGCAGTTTCTAATGTCATATCAGTTATCTTACCATCCAAATAGTTCAGCAGTAGTGACTTTCCTACCTTTGGGTAAAGGCTTGACGGGAGCGTCGAAAAGCATAGATGTGCCGTCTGTTTCGAGATCCTTGTGAGTGCAGCTCTCTGCAAACTTTGACACAAAGCGGTTCAACTTCTTTGAGAAAGAGATGATAAGGTCACCACGGCTTCGGGTCAATCCTACAAGGAAAACC
>Ga0326512_10004428_pt1 | contig 10202 bp, 17 predicted proteins | sample 1_2617_0518_D_FD_203652 | JGI IMG/M metagenome (GOLD analysis project Ga0326512, IMG submission 203652) | Bovine rumen microbial communities from UC Davis, California, United States - 1_2617_0518 | ecosystem: Host-associated > Mammals > Digestive system > Stomach > Rumen | place: USA...
TAGGTTCAGATAATAGGTGATTACACGACCCGATGAATTTGGTAATTTCTGCCAGCTCTTCGTTTATTTTCACGCCGTCAAGTCGGCACAAGCGCGATAGTTTCATATCCAAAATCGCATCTACCTGTGGTTCATTGAACTGATACTTAGCAATCAATGCTTTCTTGGCATCTGCTGGACTATCACTATTTTTAATAATAGCAACTACATTATCAATATCTGCGAGTGCAATTAGTAAGCCATTCAATATGTTTTCGCGCGCGAGTGCCTTATCCAAATCAAACTGAATCATATTGCGCTTGCACTGTCTAATATGAGTAATGTACGCATCACAAGCTTCGCGCCATCCGAATACTTTTGGAAATCTACCCTGATCCAACAAAATCATATTGATTGAGTAGTGATTTTCCAATGATGTATCATGATAAAGTTTAGCAATCATTTTATCGGGGTTTTGGCCCTTAGAGAGATAAATACGAATATCTGCTTCCTTTTTTGTATGGTCTATAACTTTATCTACACCATATTCCGGATTGTCATTTACCAATGCGGCAAGCTGGTCCATAACGGTATTGGTGAATACACCATATGGAAGTTGTGTTGCTTGAAGCATATTTTCTTTTGGGAAATACTTCATAATTGCGCGCAAGCGAATAGATTTTCCTTTACCTACACGCAAACTTTCCTTTACTTCTTCAGCATTAGTAACAATGCCGCCAGTTGCAAAGTCGGGAGCACAATAAATTTGGTCATATGATACAGATGGATCCCGAATAATTTTAATAAGCGCATCATTTACTTCTTTGAGATTAAATTGCGGAACAGAAGTAGCCATTGCTACTGCAATACCCTGACAGCCATTCACAATATTCCAATACCCAATTGATGGAAATACGGACGGAATTTTTTCAGTGCTGTCATAATTGTCATACCATTCTGTAACAGCATTTTTCTTTAGGCCATCAAACATAAAATCTGCAACTTCGCCCGCCTTCATTTCAACATAACGGGCGGCTGCATGGCTATCAGGAGATGATGGATTACCGTAGCTTCCCTGGACATCTTCAAGTGGATAGCGGCTGGACCAAGGACGAGCGGCGCGAATAAGAGCATCGTACATTGCCACATCGCCATGCACGTATGATTGAGACATTGCGGCTGCGACACTCTTCTGAGCCTTTTGAAACTTGTCTTTATGAGTGAGCTTGTTGGTGAATTGTGCATATAGACCTTGCCGCAAACCAATTTTCAGCATATCCCTTACATCAGGTAGAGACCTCTCTTGCGCGATTGATGCACCATACTTTAGAAATGCATCTTCAATCGTGCGTTGAAAGTCTACGTTTTTAATCATCTTCTCACTCCTTTCTTTTTATTTATTATAACATAAATTTTGGAAATTGTCAATTATTTCTCTGGATGTTTATGTTTTATTACCACTCGTGCATATTTTTTCTTACCATTAACATAAGGATAACCTAGATTATATTCAGATTTTTTTGTTGTTGCCATTAATCCAACAAGTTCAAACTGATCTGGATTAAAATAATTAAGAAAAGAAATTGGCACAGCCATAAGATCCTCATAATCTTTAGGAATGTTAATGGTTTTATCTATATTAATAATGGGTTGATCATCTAAAAAATTATAATCTTCACGTTTATAAAGTGTATTATAATAACTAGCTGTTAATTGCAATGGAGTAGTATGACGTTCGTTAGGCATATTGGTATACCAACAAATATTTCCAAAATTAGCTTGAGTTATACCTTCTTTAGTAGTAGTATTATTTGAAGTATATCCATTTGGTACATAAAAATGATGTACTCCATGAAGTCCGCGCCACATTTTTCCTTCTTTCATTAATGCAAATCCATATTGATAAGAAGCTACATTTTCATTTCCAATTACTAAGAAATTTTTCTTATATTCAATAATAGGTTCAATAAATTCTTTGAATAAACTAAAAGGTGGATTAGTAAATACTATATCACATTTTTTTAAAATATTAAGACTTTCTTCGGACATAAAACTACCATTTCCTTCTAAAGGAGTAATTATCACATCCTGTTCTCTTACTGGATGTCCATCTTCTGCAGCATGTAATGTGTAGAGCATTGGACATTCGCCATATGACATGGCATACATTGTTTTAATTTTAAAATTATTAAATTTGCGTATAATAAATTGATAAAAATTACTTTCTGGGCCATCATTACAATTTAAAAATACAATTTTATCTTTAAAATATGGTTTATACGGAATTGCTTCGACTTCAATATCTTCAAAACGTGTATAAAATTCATCATTTTTAACTTTTTTAGCTACTAAAAGATTATCATTAGTTGCACCCTGTGTTTCTAATTCTTCAACATTTTGATTAAATGTGTATGTTATAGGTTTAGTTTCATGTCTAAATAAATATCCGTTATTAGCTAGTGCAGATAAAGTATTAGCTGCAATTTTAGTTTGCATTTTTTCACTCAAACTAGCAGCAGAAAAATTACCTTCTGGAAAAAATTTTTTAATACCTTCATAGGCTATCATACCTTTTTGTGAAATTTTACTCATTTAAATATTCCTCCCAAATTTTATTAGATTTGTGCTGATTACATTTTTTACATAGAATTTGACAGTTCTCTTCAACGGTACGTCCACCTTCACTCCAGGGAATTTTATGGTCCGCCTGTGCATTTGCCCATGACATATCAATTCCACATAAAGCACATTTATGATTTTGACGCTCATACGCTCTACGTTTTACTGCATCAGAAAATGTTCTAAAGTTTAATTCTCTAGGATTATGAGTAAATACATAAGTATAAATACCTTTACATTTTTCCACTTCTTCATGATCTTCGTCGCCACGCAGCAATGCAATTAATTCTTTTTCAATTTCATCTGGATCAACGATTACGTTATGAAAATTATTATATAACCAGCCCCAATCAACGGCTTTCATTAATGAAAGTCGATCTTCGGCTTGATTAATAAATGTAGAATTAATCCAGTCAATAATTTTATAAAATTCATCGCATACTTTCTGTGCTTCATCTATATTATTATGACATTTATTCATAAGAGTTAGAATATCATCATTACTTACCCATTTAAGAGCAGTTTCTAACAAGCCTTGGCGATTCCATTTAGATGCACTGCTAGTAATATTACGAGATAAAGTATAGCCTGCACAGTTTAATACAGAAAAATAATGTTTAAGCAATTCAGTACCTTCGCCCATAAAAATCGCATTTCTACGTTCTTGGTCTGTTAATACTACTGAATTAGCATTAATTTTTTCAAACCACTTTAATTGCGTATCTAATGAACCAAGACATTTATACATATTAATTTGATAATTGTTAATAATATTCCAAACTTCTGGTAATTCATAATATAAATCTTCATAGAAAAGATTTTTACCATTATAGGTGATAGAGAATTGTCCATCAATGAATCTACAAAGCGCGATAAGTCTCTGTTGGCCGTCAATTACAACTGTCAAATCTGCTAAAGAGCCATCTGGATAAACTTCTTGACCTAGATAAATTGTACCGATAGGAGCATTATTTGCAATGGTGGTAATTAGTTTTTTATTTTGATCTTCATTCCATACTGCATTACGCTGAAATGAAGGACGAAGACAAATATGCTTATTAAGGCACCATGCACCACCGCTTTCACCATTATCTACAAATCCTTCAGCTAATTCTGTAATTTTATAAGAAATTGGCTGCATTGTAAAATCCGTGCCCCAGAGTTCAAGAGAATCTTTCATCAAATTCATCCTTTCATATCTTTTATATACATATTATACCATGAAAATTTCTGGATGTCAAGTATTTAAAATACTAAAATCCACGTTCTCAAACAAGAAGTCTCGGCGTCCCTCAACTTCCGTACCCATCAGCATTTGTAGTGACTCAGCTGCGGCTTCGGCATCATTTATTGTAAGTATATCTAAACGCCGATTTGTCGGATGCAACATAGACTCTTCCATATCGTCTGCTACCATCTCGCCCAAACCTTTGTAGCGTGATTGCTCCCATCCAGACCGAGTTTTTCTTAATTCAGCAAGTTCATCTTCATCATAAGCATAAACATGCTGAGTTCCTTTACTCAATCTATAAAGGGGTGCGCGCAGCCATCCCAGCCGTCCTTCTTCAATAAACTTCGGCATTAAGACATAGAAGAGCGTAGTAATAAGACACATAATGTTGTAGCCGTCTACGTCAGCATCAACCGCGATTGCGACCTTTCCATAATTAAGTTTCTTACCATTATATTTATTCTGAATACCGCACCCAAGCGCCATAATGATATCGGATACTTCCTGATTTTCTAGGCACTCATCAAGCGGATGCTTCATTAGATTCTTAACCTTACCGCGCACAGCATACAATGCTTCTGTTTTTACATCGCGCGCTGGCATCAAACCGCCCAATGCAGAATTACCTTCACAAATAATAAGCATTGAATCTTGCCCATGCTTTTCGCAATCCTTGAACTTATCAGAAGAAGTAACCTTACGCTTACGCTGCTCGGTTTCTTTTTTCTCCATATTCATGACTGCTTCTCGCGCGCGAGTTGCAGCCGCTTCAGCCTTCTCAATCTTAGTAAGCATCTCTACAATCGCACTAAACTCATTTGGGTACTGGGTTGCCATATCTTTAAGTGCATTAGAGAATGCAGTTGAAGCCAAGGTTCGGAGCGAAGCGTTATTGATTTTAGATTTAGTCTGGTTTGCGAAAGAAGGATTCTCTACCTTACAATTGATTACATAGAATAGGTTCTTGCGAATATATTCACCATCAAAGGAAGCATTAGCAAGTGTATTGAATGTCTTAGTTATTGCACTTCTAGCGCCAGTAATTGGGCTACCGCCTTCTGGACACCTAAGACCATTTACGAATACATATGCGGTTTCGCGCTTAGTACCCCACTGAAAAGCAATTTCTAGACTATCGGTGCCATCAGTTGCCGTTCCAGTAATAATGCTTTTCTGAAGCGGTTTCTTTACATTTACTGATACAAAATCAATGATACCATTTTTCGCGCAATAAGTCTTTGTCTCATTCCCATCGGATACAACAAATTCAATCCCTGGATAGAGATATGAAATATCTTGAATATCTTGACAAATGCGCGAAAACTCATATCCGATTGGGCCATTTGAGAATACTTCAGGATCGGGTTTGAAGCTAATAAAAGTTCCATTTGGTTCTCTAGTCTTATCTTCTTTATAAGAAATTAAATTACCCTTTTCAAAATATGCTAAAGCAAATTGACCATCACGGTGACTTATTACTGTAAAATCGGATGATGACAGACATACACAACTACCACCAATTCCGTTTAAACCTGATGCATTCTTATATGCATCGTGGGAGAACTTACCACCCGTATGGCTTTTGGTAAAAATAGATACAAGTACATTTTCACCGTTCTCTCGAATACCAAATGGGACGCCGCGTCCATAGTCGCGAACTGATACTGAATTTTCTTTTTCATTAACCGTTATTTCAATCTTCTTACCATAACCGGCGAGTGCTTCATCGGTACTATTATTGATAATCTCTTTAAGCGCCTGATATGTTCCTTCAATATCATCCGAACCCAAATACATATTTATACGAGTTCGGACCCCTGTACGAAAGTCTAATGATTTTATACTTTCAATATCATACGTCTTCTGCATTTATAAACCTCCAATGATATCCACTAGCACTTTTCTATTTTCCTCTACAATTACGACTAATTGTTTCACCTAATATACCTGTTTTTCTTTCTGCATCTGCTAAACTTTCATAAATAATACCAGTTTCAATACATTGGACCTCTTTTCTATGCTGTGCTAATTGATTATTTCTATTATGTTCTGGCGTTCTCTTATATTTTTTTAACGCCTCACTAATAGCTTTTTTATGTTCTTCAGATTTAGGAACTCCTTTACGAGTATCGCTCATTTTTTGTTTAGTTTCCTAGCTATGTAAATGATTTAATCCACCAGAATCTAAATTAAAACCATTATTAATTGTATCATATTGAGCAATTAACTATTCTTCTAACTGGTTGGCTTCTTCAAGTGTAAGATTATCATATAATATTTCATGAGTAAAATTTTCCCATCCATACTCTTGAATTGCATTATAAAATTTCACACATGTTTTATATGCGCTAGGTTTCCAACGAGCATGAATATCGTTGGTTTGTCCAATATATTTTCTTCCATCAAATTTTAATGTATGTGCATATACTACCCACTATGCCACAATTACCACCCCATTATTCTTTCTGCCATTTCTAATCTCAATGGCTCCTCTTCTTCAAAATATTTTAGTACCAAATCTACTTTTTCTCCTGACATATTACCACCTGCGCGCCACTTATATAGCATTTGGCTGCTGATTCCGATAGTTGTAGCAATTTCTTCTATTTTTTTACCATTACAACTTTTCGGATTAATATTTGCGGCAGTACGAAGTAAATCATTCATTTCAGAAAATGTTTTATATTTCATTTTCTCACCTCCCGTCATAGAATAAGTAGAAATACTAAATAAAAATTTGAGAAAATTCTTCCGGGGTTAGAAAAATTCTCTCACCTCTCTCTTTCTTACAATATATTATACCATAAATTTAAAAAAGAGTCAATTATTTAATTTACTCTTGATATTCAATAACTTCTTTAAACCATCTATAAACTGAGCATCCGTCATCAGGTAATCCCCAGCATCCAGCAGTGCGGCATGGGCATTCATATTTATAAAGCCAGCATTTTTTATTCTTTTGCAATTCTAAATTATATTCCGTTTTATCCTTCTGTAATTGTAAGATACGGGCATTTAAACTTTTTGGCAAAACAATTTCAGTAATTTCGTTATCAGGCTTTATAACTATAGGAATGCCGCGAAATTGTCCAACATATCCATTTTCCATAGTATTACTCCAAATCTATATAATCAAAATCTGGTTTGTCATAAGGCCAGTTGTTATGTACCCAAGTTTTCTTAGACACCTTAATCCAATGAGGGTCTAAGGCCGCACTGGGGCCAATATCTTCAAGGGTCGCAACAGGCATATCCTGCGGCCATTTTTGTAATTCTTCAATTAGTTCCTTTACCAGCATATGGAATCTCCAACTTTTCACTACATACAATCGTTATTGGTGTGCCTCGCCAATCTGTACTAGTACCAATTTTACTATTTTTATCTTCATACTGCTTAAGATTTCCAGTATATTTACATACTGTTCTATGCACGCAAGTATAACAATATTTAGCGACTTGTACTACTTCTTCCATTATGTCAATACCGTCCTACATTTATTGTGACTTGTTTCCTTTGGATGCTCAAGAATCCATCTCAATTCGCTTTTGATGCCGCCATAGTTTTTATCGGAATTGATAAAGCTAGTGCTGCCCCAGTAAGTCATTAGTGAAGTGGGCTCATTCGTTACCTGAATTACATGAACCGGGATACCTTTCGCATAAGCATAACCTTGCTCCCAATTTGTTCCTGCGGTTGAGTTTCTACCGATACTAATCATAATAACCGCTTCGCAAGATTCAATCGCGGCGACATCAGCAATAAAAACTTCTTTTGCCCAATCTTCTTGACTGAGGTCCCACGCATTTTCAATTTTCAGTTCCCAAGGGCAATAAATTTCTGCGCCCTTCTCGCGCAAGTATTTAGCAATTTGAACCATAAAAGTACGATTAGCGGAATCACACGGGCCAGCAATGTAGAACATCTTATTCCTCCCATTTTAAGTCTATATGGCATTTATAGCCATCTGGTAAACAATTTTCCGCGCGAGTATCAAGCTTATTAATGCGTTCTTGGTATACGCCAGTTAAGATATAATGTTCTTTAATATTAGAGATATATTCATCTCCATATTCACGCGGGTCAATTTCTTCTTCCCAACTATAAGTAACTGATACTTTAAGTTTCAGTTTTGAAGTATCCAAGCTTATCCACCGCCACTTCTATACATTCATATAGGATATGGGTTCTAATAAGACAATCCATATAGCGCGCAGGCGCTTCACAGAAAGCTTTCTTCATACTTTGTGTAAATTCAAAGCCAAACTCTTCAAGCGCATCTACCAAGTCTGGAAGCCCATAACCCACATAGCCGGCGCATTCTTCTTCTGTTCCATAATAGAATCCGCCATTGCCAGTAACTTCATCTACATCCCATAGTTCGTCATTCAGAGCTTCTACATATTCATCTCTGGTCATATCTGGCTCGGGCTCCATATAATTATCAACTACGAAGTTCATAATGTCCTTAACCATTGCTTCTCTATAGTTATACATTACCAAGCCTCCGTATCAGTGATATCTCGTTCTGCACCGCAGATCGGGCACTTTACACGAAGAATTGTGCCAATCCCTGTATGCGTGGGAATAAGATATGGTGCTCTTCCACCATTATACTTAGATGTTTCTCTATCGTGCATATGGTCTTGTACGAATTGATTATAAGCATTTAGTTCCTTCTGAGAAGCAAATTCTCCATAGGATAGATTCAGACGGTTACGAAGGTATCCAAGCTCGCGCTCATATTCATGCGATACAATTTCAGCTGCGTCGTTTTTAAGGCGCTCATTCATCTGCTGCAATGCGTCGGCTTTTTCTTGGTAATATTTTACAGTTTCTAGTACAAACTTAGATAACTCTTCTGGTTCGCATATATTAACAAGTTTTCCAGTCTCTGTCTCATAAACACTAAACATTAAATTTCACCACGCTTTCTTGAATAATGATAATCAACTCGGTCAGCAATAGTAAGAACAATATAGCCGATTATGCAGATAGCAAGTCCTATGAGAGATGCGACTTCCATTCCTTCAATAAAATAACTCATTTTATTCTCCTTTATTTATAAGCACATCCAGACCAGCCGCATCTACATTCATATCTATACATCGGCGGAAAGGATGTAAGAACAATATCCGTTCGTCTAAAAATCTTTTTTCCGCATTTCGGACATTCAATATCAGTAAGCTGCAATGTTTGCGGCATATCGTCTTTTTCTTCCTTGAAATCTTCCCACTTCATTTTATTCCTCCATCCTTACGCTAAAGCCCGCTAATTCTAGGCCAAATTCCATTCTGAAATATTCTTCCATTACATCTTCTAGTTTATGAACGAATAGCGGCTTGTTCTCATCATAGTTGCCTTCATATAGATCATTGATATCAATGATTTCTAGTGAATCAAAACCATACGATTCTGCTTTAACTCGCAATGCGCGTTTATTAGTAGTAAGAATAATTCCATCTGCTTCAAGCGCCGCATCCATTAGTTCTTTAGTTTTACCCGTACCAAGCGGGCGAGCGATAATTTTCATAGTTCGTCTCCTCTAATTGAATAGATATTTCTATTATCATAAACCTGCTGAAGTTCGTATCCTCTATCTATTAATTCTTTATATTTTGTTTCATCAGTGATTTCTACAACATAAGAATGGGTAGTGGTGGGAACCGCGATTGTCTTCTGCGGCATTAGAATAATCATCAGAATGCAGAACGCAATTGCGCCAATGCCAAATATAATACCACCCACATGAGAATCTGCCCAAGCCGCCGCAAGAATAGTAACACCTATTGTAAAAACTATGAGAAGCGGTATCATCCAAGCCCCCATTGTAGTAACCACGCCACGATCTAGTAAAATTTCCATTAGTTCCTCCTTATGCCGCAATTAGGGCAGCAATATTCATTTTCAGGGTCATACAAAATACTGATGACTTTACACTCTGGACATTTGTATGCTAAAACTTCGTCAGTAGTAATAGTTGGAGCGGTATCAATTACAGCTTGTGCCTTATCCATCACTGTGCGCGCAAAGTTAAACATTTCGTCACTATCGGGCATATGCATTTCATAAATCAAATCCCAAAGCATTTCATCGCGCCCAAGAGATGGCGCATTAAGATCGCAATCATCACGATAAATTAACTCACGCATCCCACTTCACCGCCTGTCCACATTGTTTGCAAAACCTGTCTTTATGGTCTATCGGCTTTCCGCATTTGCTGCACAGATACCACCAACTACTATCCCCACCGGGTTCACCACATACAGACAGCGCAATCGGTTCCTGCTCTTTCAGCAGATCAAGGGCATCTTTCAGAATCCATCGTTGGCAAAGGCAAAATGCCGCTGTAGAATCTGATTCGTCAATCGTTCT
>Ga0326512_10004430_pt1 | contig 10198 bp, 11 predicted proteins | sample 1_2617_0518_D_FD_203652 | JGI IMG/M metagenome (GOLD analysis project Ga0326512, IMG submission 203652) | Bovine rumen microbial communities from UC Davis, California, United States - 1_2617_0518 | ecosystem: Host-associated > Mammals > Digestive system > Stomach > Rumen | place: USA...
AGGTTTTGCGGGGGTTTCTGCGGGGTTTTTGAAGGGTTTTCGGGTAGTTTTCGCAGGGTTCCCCCAGGTTTTAGGGTGGTTTTTTCGGTTCCGTTTCCTCTTTTATAGGGGATTAGACCGAAAAACCCGAAGAACATTGCGCAGCGTTTTTATATTTCGTCCCGTAGTATTCGCATCAGTTCGCTATCTTCTTTCCTTTCAACTTCAAGGCCAAGTTTCCGCCTGTCGGACGGGGTTATAATAAACTTTGAAGCAATAGCGCTGAATGTGTCCGCATGGGCGTTGCGCATCTTGTTTGCTTCCTTCATGGCCTGTGCTGCGCTTTCGGGGTTCTTTCCCGCTTTTATCATTTCCCGTATGTGTGTATCTATTGATTCGGAAAGAATGTAATACATATCCAAGTTGTCAAACATGATCCCGAATAAAGGCAAGTCAACATAGGCTAAAATGCCCCTGTCAATCTCCAGGGCCATGATCTTGCGCCAAGCGTCTTTGGTTTCCTTTCGGTATCTCCTGGGCGGGGGTACGGGTTCCGATAACATGAAATCCCCGCCGTATTCTTCCGCCCAATTTATATCGGGCTTCTTCCCGTGTTTCTTGTCCGTCCCTGCTAGTTTAAGTTCTTCTGCGGGCTTCCGTGGCCTTCCCATGCCCCCTCCCCCTATATCTCCCTTTTTTTAAGCATTTCGTGCTAATACACAAACGAGTAAGCGTGGGGCTGTATAAAAAACGGCCCCTGTTTTTCTGCGCCCCGTTATGGGGTTAACCCTGCCGCCTTTGTCTGTGGGCCTAGTTCTTCAATTAAAGCGTCCCGCAGCGCCTGGGCTTCTTCTTTTGAAAGCGTGATCCCTTTAAGCATTTTAGGCTGCCCGTTATCGTCCGTTGTCCAGGATCTCAAATCATACTTTGGCGGGCGCTTTCCGAAACTGATTAGATTTAGTTCCTTTGCTTCGTCACCAAATCCCCCGATAACTGCAATAGGCTTTACGATCTTGTAGGAAAAGCCCCTGTTTGCAACAAATGTCCCTGCTGTTCTTTGTTCTGTCATGCCTGTAAATCCCCCTTATACTGTCGGCCCTTCTTCCATTAAAAAGTGATACCCTGCAAAGGCCGTTGCCGCCTGTTGTTCCAGGCCCTTCAAAGACAACTGCAGTTCGTTTGCGTTCTTTAGGATCATGCCCGCAGCCTGCAGCCTTACAGCGGGGTTTGCGTTTGTATCGTCCATGATCTCCGCAATGGTATTTACGGCCCTTGCAATAGTCTTGTTTAAGTTCAATGTTGCACCCCGTAAAATATCCGCCTTCGCCGCATACCAAAGGGCCTTGAAGTTGTCTGTTGTCCTTCGGGTGTAAATTGTCTTTGGCGTGATCCCCAGGGCTTCCGCTGCTTCCTTTGTGCTGCCTGTCTGCAGTATGGCTGCTATGATCTGTTCATCGGATATTGCGGGTAGTTTTTCAATCTGCTTCGCCATTGTCTGCGCCCCTTTCGCCCTGGGCTTCCGCCTGGGCTTTCTTGTCCCAATAGCGCCGATGATATTCCCGTTCTTTTTCGGGGTTTTTCTTGCGCCATTCCCTGTAATAAAGCCGCCTTGCTTCTTTGGCTTTTTCGGTCATTGTACCCCCCCTTTCAAACATGGCTGCTTTTCACATTTGTCTTGTGCATCATGTTTGTATTGTTTGTCTTGTTTCTGTTACTTTTATTATACTGTTTATGCAACTAAAAAGAAACTACAATACAAAGAATTACGCTGTTTTTTTACAGGGCCGAAAGTGTAACGAAATGTAACGAAATGCAACGAAATGGTCCGTAATGGTCCGAAATTGTTTCGTAATGTTTCGAAATGATTTTGCGCCGCCTTCGTGTGCGTGCGTGTAAGTCGGTTGTTTTGGTTTGCCTTCCAGGGGGGCAACGGGGTAGAAAAATTTTTCCCTGCGCAATTTTCGGGGCTAACTGTTCGGGTAATTAAAGGGGGTGCGTTTTTCTGTAGCCCACCCCGTCCCCTGGGCCTTCACAGAAAGGCGCTTTCCGTCTTTTCCTGTAGGGCCTTCAAACGCTTTCTGTTCGCCTTAATTGAAGCGTCTATAAGTTTCTTCTGTGTGTATGTTGTAGCGTGATCCTTTGCGGCTGTGTCCAGTAGGGAAAGGCGGCTTTCAATCTCCGCTATTTCGGTTCCCGCTGCTCCTGGATCTCCCAGGGCATACCCGCAGATTGTCTGCAGTTGTTCCCGCTGCTTCTCAATGTCCTTTGCGGGTGCTTTGGCATACAGGGCAAGGGCCTGTAATGCTTTAAGCAACAGGGCTGCGGGGCTTTCACCCCGTTGTAATCCTTCGCATACTTCCGAATAAATCCGCCCTGCTGCGGCCTTTTCTTCTTTTGTGGGTTCTTTTTCGGCTTTGGCTGAAAGTGCGTCCTGTGCGGCTTCCCTGCGCTGCTGCGTGGCTTCCAGTTCCTTGCGCCGCTGCTCCCTGTCTCTTTCTTCCTGGGCTTTCTGTTCTTCTGTCTGCGGGTGCTGCCGCATATAGTCTGCTATGTTCATATCCGTCTAGCCCCCTGGCGTGATCCTGTAAAAGTGAAATCATCTTCGGCGCTGTCTCCGCCCGCTTCTACAAACAGATCATGCGCAGCGTAATAGTCAAAGAAACAAGAAAAGGTAGGCTTCCCGCTTCGGTTCTTCAAACAAACCAATTCAATTTGGCGGGGTGTTTCGGCCTTCGCTTCCCGCACCCTGTCCCGCTTTTCCTTGATCTTGTTGGCTTCATTGAAAAGGGGTTCCTGTGATAAGCATTTCAACTGCAAGCCCCAAATGCAATCGGCTGTAAACTCAATAGCGCCGCTTTCTTTTAGGCTTTCAAAGTCTATGGGGGTTAGATAGTTCGCCCTGTTTACGCTGCATATTACGAAGATCGTAAGGCCCAGGGATCTTGAAAGGCGCTTCAATTCCGTTATGGTGTGGTCTACAGTTTCCTTTGCGCTGCGCCTTTCATCATCATCGGGCTGTAGGATCTGCAAGTAATCAATGAAAACAAAGGGCTTGCACCCCGTCTTGTGTATGTATTGCCGCAGATAGTCCCCGATATATTCAACTGTGCAATGGAAGTTTCCTTCAATGATTGAAAGCCTTTCGCCCACTTTTTCCCCGTATTCTTCCAGGGCGCTTTGAACATTCTTCCCGAAGTTCCCGCAGCGTATGGCAAGCGCCGTTGTTGCGCTGTCCAGGTCATGTTTCGCCGTGATCCTTGCAAGTGATTTCGTCACAAGTTCCAGGGTGCTTTGTTCCAGGGAAAAATAAACAACTTCCCTTCCGTTCATGGCTAGATTGTCTGCAATTTGGTGCGCAAGGGTGGTCTTTCCCAGGCTGCTTATTGCCGCTATAACATAAAGGCCGTTGAATAGTCCGCCGCTTTGCTTGTCCAGGTCTGCAAACCCCGTCTTTACTGCGCACCCTGCTTTGAATTGCTCTATATCCGAAGCCATAAGGGTATTCATATAACCCCGCACAGCATCGGGCCTTGCGCTTGTCTTGTTCTGTGCGATGTCCACAAGGGCCATAAATTGCCCCCTGTCTTTCTGCAGCGCTTCGTTTGCGTCCTTGCAGCCGTTGCAAATGTCCGCCGATACAAAGGGGGTGTTAGTTCGCTTTAAGCCTTCCCGCAGATCCTTTTCCGCAGATCTTCCCGCCTTGTCCCTGTCCAGGGATAGCACAAGGGTTTTCTTTGTGGGCTTTGCTTCCAGGGCGGCTATCAAAATTCCCGTGTTGCTTGTGCTGTTTAGTGCAAGGGCAAGCCCGCCAACTTCCAGGATTGAAAGCGCATCTATTGCGCCTTCCACAACAAAGACGGGCCTTTCCGTTGTGTCATACAAACAAGCATCATTGAAAAGGGCTGCTTCCCCTTCGTTCATCTTCTGATAGCGCTTTTCCGCATCATTTCGGGGCGGTTCAATAGCCCTTGCCATATAATGCGCTGCGTCCATTGGTATTATGATCCGCTTACTTGCGGGCGGGTTCTTCCTGTTTTCCTGGGCCGTAGGGCTGCGCCATGCGGGATCGTAGCCCACCCCGTAGGCCTGGGCCGTTTCCAATGATATGCCCCTGCCTTTAAGGTAGGCTATTGCTTCGGGATCTGCTGCAAGCGCCTGGGCGCATTGTTCGTAATATTGCCGCCCCCGCTTCAAATCGGGGCGCTGTACGGGGTTTCCCTGCGGGGTGGCTTCTTTCCTGTCCGCCCTGGAAAAGTCCGCCTGTGCGCTTTCTCGTTGTATGTCTATGCCCGTTTCCGCCGCTAAAGCAAAAAGGGCTGTATTGAAATCTATTCCGTTTGCCTTTTGGTAAAGGTCTATAATGTCCCCCGAAAAGCCGCAGCCAAAACATTTAAGGCCGTTTCTGTCCCTGCTCTGCGGGTCATAAGTTAGGCCGTCCCCGTGTGTCCCGTGTCCGCATAAGGGGCAAATATAACTTTCTTCCCCGTTTACTTTCTCCTGGGCTTTCCCCGTCATGCCCGCAAGGATCTGCCGCCAATCCCTTCGGATTGTTGCCCTTGCATCTTCTCTTGTCATATCATGCCCCCTTTCAACTTGCTGTTGAAATCGTGCGCCCTGGGCGCTATCATTGTGCTATGCCCCGTTCTTGCGAGGTCATGCCCTGGCTGCACTTCCCCATAACTGTGCAGCCTTTTTTATTTTCTCTCCCCCCTGTTTCGTGTGAGAAAAAGGGAAGATTTAGCCTTTATGAAATGGCCCGTTTTTACTTTAAGACACAAGGGCGGCGGCTTCAATGATAGCCGCCCGATGTGCTATAAATACTTATAAATACTTATCCCGAAACCCGTTTTCTTCCAGTTCCAAAAAATTAAATGCTTACTGCAAAGGCAAATAATTTTTCAAAATGTGCTTATTTGTAACAAAAGATTCGGGTCTATTTGTAACAAAAGATTCGGGTATTTGTAACAAAAGATTCGGGTATTTGTAACAAAAGATTCGGGTTGTTTCCCCTATATCGGCGCACCCCGCCCAGGGGGGGTATCCCCCCTTTGATATCCAATTTTTTTTTACATACCTGGGAGCGGGCAATATGATCTTGTTTCTGCGGGTTTTTGGCTCCCCCCTGCCCTGTCACTTAAAGAAAATGTCTATCCCCTTTATAGCGCCGCCCCTGCCGCCTTTGACAATCTCATAGCGCTTAAATTCTCCTTCCCTTTTCCAATGATCCAAGATTTCAAAAACATTGTCCCTGTAGTTCTTTTCCGTGTTCCTGTCTGTGGGCTGCATTTGTGTGTGTTCATAGAGGGATTGAAACAAGATCCTGTTGCTTTGTGCGTCTTTTCCTTTCTTTATGTCCCCTGTTTTCGGGTCTTTCATTTGGCGTATTCTGCGCCATAGATAGCCCTTTATAGCAATGCGGTTTGTTGTGTTCGGTAAGATGTGGCCCTTTCTGTCCTTTATCTGAATAAGTTTTCGGGGTATGGTAATTACCCTGTTTGTCAAACGGGCGTGTTCAAGCAATATGGGCGGCTTTTCCCCTGTGAAGTAATACATTTTAGCCTTTACCCCGCCGATAGAAACAAATTCGCTTTCCAGTTGGAAAAAGTATCTGTTTGCCCTGTATTTTGCCCCAGGATCTTTTGTATATTCCTGTACTTCTTTTGAAGCGTCTATTTTGATTCGCATCACAGCGAATTTTTCAAGGATCGATTCAAGTTTGCTTTGCATAGCGGCTGTTATCTTTGCCCCTGGTTCTAGCGTCATGGCTTCGTAAAGTTTTGGCAATGTGAAAGATTTATAGCCGTTTTCATACAGGGTATAAAGCCCGTTTGCAACTTCGTTTTCAAAGCCTGTAAGGGATTCAAGCCCCTTCACTATTAAGTTTTCGGGTGCGGAAACTTCAAATTTTGAATATATAGCCCGATTGTTATAAGATGTTTCAACATTCCATGTTCCGTTGCTGATAACATTTTTCATTTCAGACAAAAGCCAAGAAACTTTGGAAACAATTTGCGTTTGTTTAATAAGGCTTTTCCCTTCAATTTTGCCTTGTTGCAGCGGGGTTGCTTCGGGTTCTTCCGCCTGTGTTATTTCGTCAAAAAGTGTTGGTTGTTCTTCCCGCAGATCCTGTTCAACAGCAGCCTTCGCCATTTCCATAGCAAGCATAAGGGCCTTGTTGTGCAGCGTTTCTGCAAGGACTGTTTCCGCTTCGTCCTCATAGTCTAGCCCAGGGCGGAAAACATCGGCGTCTTTGTATGCGGGATCCTTTGAAATTTTTTCCAGTTCTTCCGCATAGCGGGAAAATGTAGGATTGCTGCTTATGGCTTCCGATAAAACAGAAATCATTTCGGAAACTTGATTGAAATAACTTCCCACATTTTTGCGCATCGGCTCTAATAACTGATCCGTGAAGTCAATCCATTTTTGCACAGTTTCCGAAATAGGGGCGGCTATGCTTTCGCTCATTTGTCTTGCTGCCGATTCCAATCCGTTGCCGATATGTGAAAGATCTATTACCCCCAAACCTCCCGCAAGCAATTTGTTTCTTTCTTGATCTTCTTTTTCAAGCCTTTTTAGTTCCTGTTCAACTGCGGACAATCTAACTTCTTTCAGTTCGTCCAGGCCCGCAAGGGTGGGGATCTCCCCCAGGTCTTGCCGCTTCCCGTCTTTGTCTATCACATAACAACGGCTTTTCTTTTCGTCTATTGGTTCAACAAACATAGATCCCGCAGCGGCTCCCGCTAATTCAGTTGCCTTGTAATAGGCGGCCCGAAGTTCTTTGTTTCTTGATTCCATATCCAGGGCCGCAAGATGTGCAGTTTCCCACAGTTCTTTGTCTGTAACTGTTAGATCTATGCGCTGCTCCCCGTCTTTTTCGTACTTCTTAATTTTTGCCATGCCTTGCCCCGTACCCCGTCAAAAACTGTTAAGAAATGCCTTTGCCTGTTCGTATTGGTCTTTGTACTGTTCCCTGTATAGGTCTACCATGTGATTGACAAATTCCGTGTAGTTCTGTCCCCTGGCTGTCGCAAGGGTGGCAATAAAATCATAATTCTGCGGGGAAAAGGCCATATTCATGCGGGGCATTTTTACGCCGCCAAGTCCCTTTGCATTGCGTCCGCTTTCAAGGATCTTCTGCGCTTCTTCCGCTGTGTATCTCTTGCGGGGTTTGCGCTGTTTCTCCTGTGCAGCGGGTTTTTCATGTTTGTCTTGTTCTTCCTGTGCAATATCTGCGCCCTGGGCGGTTATGATCTGCTGCATTGCTCTTGCTGTGTTCAAGTTTGAAAAGTCCTTTGTCATGTTTTCTTTCTCCTGTCTGTCAATCCTTGCTGCTGTTGTGCAGCGTGTCAAATATCTTCAAGTAATCCCCTGCGGGGTTGCTGTTCGGTGCATAATCATAAAGGGAAACGCAAAGCGCCTGGGCTTCCCGTATGGCAATGCCCTGCCTTACAATTCCCAGGCATTGCACCCCGTTGCTTTTTGCCGCTTCTCTTATGCTTTCTTCCAGGGCCTTCGCAAGTTTGCTGCGCCCGTTGTGGTTCGTGAGGATATAGCCCGCAATTTTCAATGCGCTGTTGGTCTGCATGAATTGCTGCGCCGTGTCCCGCATCGTATAAAGGCCCTGTAGGTCAAACAAGGAAGCCTGGGCGGTTATGATAAGATCCGTAGCCGCTTGCAGGGCATTAAACTGCGCTTCCCCCAGGTTCGGCGGGGTATCAATGAAACAGTAATCATATTTCCCGCCGATGTCCCGCAAGGCATTTTGCAGCCTTTTGGCGCTTCCCTTTCCTGTCTGCAGGGTTGCAAGATCATAGCACCCCGCTATAAGTGCAATCCCCTGGGCCGTGTTCTGTATGCAATCCCTTGCCCGCTTCGCCCCTGTTATAAAATCGTAGGCGTTGCCGCAGTTCGGGTTTGCTTGCAGGGCCGTTGAAAGGTTCGCCTGTCCGTCCAGGTCAATGCATAGGGCTTTCATGCCCCTATAGGCGCAAGCCTGTGCAAGCGCAAGGGCTGTTGTTGTCTTTCCGTTGCCGCCTTTTTGGTTCGCTACTGTTATGATCCTCATTGTTGCACCCCCTGTGCGCCGTTCTCTTTGTCTATTAGCCCTTGTTCTTCCAGGGTGGGAAGATCCCGAAGAAACTTCGGGGGCCGTCCCCGCCGTTTATAGACAATGCGCAGTTCTACTTTCTCCCGCCGCTGCCGTTCTTCCCGTACCTCTTGATACAAACGGACAAGGTTTATATATAGGTCTTTCGCCCTGTCTATCTCCTTGTTCAATGTTGCTTCGATGTACTCCAAAGTCATGCCAAATTTTCCCCCGTTTTATCCTGTGCGCCCCGCTTTTCTTGTGGGGTGCGCTTCTCTTGTTTTGCCTGTGCATCATGCACAAGATAATCAAGAAAATTTCTAATTAAGCCTTTCGGTGTTTATTCAATTAGGAATTGCAGCGCCCGCCGTTTCTTCCCCATGATAAAGGGCGTAAAGCCTTGCGGCTATGCCCGCTTCCTGTCTGTCTGTTTCGTTGTGCAAATAGATCTCCGTTGTGGCGGGGTTGCTGTGGCGCATATACTTCTGCGTTGTGTAAAGGTTCCCCGTTAATTCCATTACAGTTGTTCCCGCCGTATGGCGCAAACTGTGGGCCGTAAGTCTTTCGCTATTAAACCCCGCCTGGATCATGGCGCTTTTAAGCATGGTGCTGATTGTTGTTGTTGCTATGCGCTTTCCGTGTGATCTGTTCCCTGTAGAAACAAACAAAGGGCTGTTTCCTGTGGGCCTGTCTGTGCGGCTTGAAAGATAGTCCTTAATGGCTGCGTAAACTTCGGGCGCTATGGGCTTGCGCTGATCTGCTTCCGTGTGGCCCTTGCCCCAAATGTAAAGCCAAGTCTGCCCGCCCTTCGTTTCCAGGTCTTTGATATTGGCCCTGCTGATTTCCACAGTACGAAGCCCCGCATTTACAGCCAAAAGGTACATAGCATAAAGGCGCTTGCCCTGTTCCGTGTTGCGCTGCAGCCTTCCCGCCGTGTCCTTAACCTGGGCGGCCTGTTCTGCGGCCCTTTCCTGTGCATGGGCTGTTATGCTCTTTTCAATGGCGTAAACTTCGGACGGGGTGAAAGCGTCTTTCTTGTGAATGTCTCCCCGTACCTTCGGGCTGTGTACCTGGGCGGCAACATCGGGATAGATCCCGCTTGCGGCTGTCCACTTGAAAAGTTGTTTAACGCTTTGCATATAAAGGCGCACAGTAGAGGGCTTGCAAACTGTTGTGATTGTATTCCCGTTTGCGTCCCTGCGGTATGTCCACCCCGTTGCGCCCTGGGCGTAGTCTATGGCCTTGTGTTCGCTTGAAAGCCAATCCCTGTAAGAAATGATATCCTGTCTAATCGGCTGCGTAATTGCTTCGTATGAAAGCCAAGCGCCGAATTGCCGAAGGTTTGCAAGGTAGGTTCTTGTAGTCCTTTCGCCCCTGTCCAGGAAAGAAACAAAATCATTGAACAATAGCGGGGTGATCTGCACAGGGTTAGCAATCTCTGCGCCCCTGGTTGTCTGTAATGCTGTTGCCCTGTATTCCATATCTTGCCCCCTGTATCTGTTTCTGTATCTTTATCTTATATCAAAGGGTTGTGGGGTGCAATAAGTTTGTTGTGTTTTTTATAATTCTCTTGTGCATCATGTGCAAAGCAAATGCAACAGGAATTTACTACAGTTTCGCCCCGATATGTCATTTACAGACAGGGCTTTGCCCCCGCTTCTCCGCAAAAGTTGACAGTTTACCATAACAGTTTTGTTCGGTTCGCTGCGTGGCCCTGGGCGTGCCGCTTGTGGTTATGCCTTGCAGGGTGTGGCGCAGTACCTATGCGGCCCGTAAACCCGCCCTGGATCATACCCGTAACGGGTGCAGGGAAAACGCCCCCCGCTTCGTAATAGCACACCCACAGAGTGCTTTGTGTATTTTCACAAAATCCGATAGTTTTTTTTGGTCTGTTTCGGGGATTATTTCGCCATTTGGCGATCTAAAGTTGACGAAACGGCTACTTGTAAGGCCGAATAAAAGGGAATTATCAAACAATCCGTGATATCAAATGATGTTCAAAGGGTAGGTTTTGCGGGGGTTTCTGCGGGGTTTTTGAAGGGTTTTCGGGTAGTTTTCGCAGGGTTCCCCCAGGTTTTAGGGTGGTTTTTTCGGTTCCGTTTCCTCTTTTATAGGGGATTAGACCGAAAAACC
>Ga0326512_10004432_pt1 | contig 10196 bp, 9 predicted proteins | sample 1_2617_0518_D_FD_203652 | JGI IMG/M metagenome (GOLD analysis project Ga0326512, IMG submission 203652) | Bovine rumen microbial communities from UC Davis, California, United States - 1_2617_0518 | ecosystem: Host-associated > Mammals > Digestive system > Stomach > Rumen | place: USA: California...
TCTCTGGTATGACCCACGGCATTGGTTGGTGTGCTCCACAGCAGGGTTGCTGCAAGCTCTCTCTCAATGTTAAGGATGGTGTTATTGAAGAAGCTCTCGTTGAGACAATCGGTTGCTCTGGTATGACTCACTCAGCTGCTATGGCATCTGAGATTCTGCCTGGTAAGACAATCCTTGAGGCACTCAACACCGACCTCGTTTGCGATGCTATCAACACAGCAATGCGCGAGCTCTTCCTCCAGATTGTATATGGTCGCACACAGTCAGCATTCTCTGAAGGCGGTCTTGCAATCGGTGCAGGTCTTGAAGACCTCGGTAAGGGCCTCGTATCTCAGTGTGGTACCCTCTATGGCACAAAGGCTAAGGGCACACGTTATCTCCAGCTCACAGAAGGCTATATCACAAAGCAGTTCCTCGATGAGGACAATGAGGTTTGTGGTTACGAGTTCGTTCACATGGGTAAGTTCATGGATGCTGTCAAGAAGGGCATGGATGCTAATGAGGCACTCAAGTCTGTAACTGGCACATACGGCCGTACAAAGCCTGAGCAGGGAGCAGTTAAATTTATTGATCCACGTAAAAACTAATAGGAGGAACATATTATGATTCGCGAAGTAAAATTTGAGTCACAAGATCGTCGTATCAAGCAGATACTCGCTGCTCTGAACGAGAATGGTATTTCTTCTATTGAGGAAGCAAACGAAATATGTGAGAAGGCAGGTCTCGATCCTTACAAGACATGTGAGGAGACACAGATGATCTGTTTCGAGAACGCAAAGTGGGCATACGTAGTAGGTTCTGCTATTGCACTGAAGAAGGGTTGCAAGACAGCTGCTGAGGCAGCAGAGGCAATCGGTATTGGTCTGCAGGCATTCTGCATCCCTGGTTCTGTTGCTGATGACCGTAAGGTAGGTATCGGCCACGGTAACCTCGCAGCACGTCTGCTCCGTGAAGAGACAGAGTGTTTCGCATTCCTCGCAGGTCACGAATCTTTCGCAGCTGCTGAGGGTGCTATCAAGATTGCAGAGATGGCAAACAAGGTACGTCAGAAGCCACTCCGTGTCATTCTGAACGGTTTGGGTAAGGACGCTGCTATGATTATCTCTCGTATCAATGGCTTCACATACGTACAGACACAGTTCGACTACTTCACAGGCGAGCTGAAGGTGGTTAAGACAAAGTCGTATTCTGACGGCCCACGTGCAAAGGTAAACTGCTATGGCGCTGACGACGTACGTGAGGGTGTAGCAATTCTGTGGAAGGAGAACGTAGATGTATCTATCACAGGTAACTCTACCAACCCAACACGTTTCCAGCACCCAGTAGCAGGCACCTATAAGAAGGAGCGCGTACTCGCTGGCAAGCCATACTTCTCAGTAGCATCAGGTGGTGGTACAGGTCGTACACTGCACCCAGACAATATGGCAGCAGGTCCTGCTTCATATGGTATGACAGATACCCTCGGCCGTATGCACTCTGACGCACAGTTCGCAGGTTCTTCTTCAGTACCAGCACACGTAGAGATGATGGGCTTCCTCGGTATTGGTAACAACCCAATGGTAGGATGCACAGTAGCATGTGCCGTAAACGTAGCACTCGCACTGAATAAGTAATTCTTTAAAAGGTTATTAGGTTATTGGGTTATTGGTTATTGACCTGAAGCCTGAAACTTTAACCTTGAAACCAAAATAAATCCGGAAAGGTGGTAACATCTTTCCGGATTTTTTATATTTAAGCGATTAAGCTGATTCTACAGCACTTTCTTATAGAGCTCTACGATTTCTGCTTCTGTGACATCGCGTGGGTTGCCTGGTGTGCAGACGTCTGCGATAGCCTGTGCAGCCAAAGCCGGAATGTCTTCTTCCTTGATGCCGAGGGCCGTGAGGGTCTGTGGTATGCCGACGCGGATAGAGAGGGCCCTGACAGCGTCAACAGCTGCCTGTGCTGCCTCCTGTGCTGACATGCCTGTGGTATCTACGCCCATAGTCTGGGCAATGACGCCGAACTTTTCAATGCACTTTGGCATATTGAACTCCATGATAGTTGGCAGCAGCAGAGCATTTGCTACACCGTGTGGAATGTCGTGGAGGGAACCCATTGGGTGTGCCATACCGTGAACAAGACCGAGGCCGACATTTGAGAATGCCTGTGCTGCGATATACTGTGCCAATGCCATGCCTTCGCGGCCCTTCGGATTTGTTGGCTCTTCAACAGCGAGAGGCAGGAACTCTGCTATCATCTTGATAGCCTGCAGCTCATACATATCGCTCATTACCCATGCGCCCTTGGTGATATATCCCTCGATGGCGTGGGTGAGGGCATCCATACCGGTTGCAGCGGTGAGGCTCTTTGGAAGGCTGTACATCAGCTCTGCATCCACGATAGCAACGGCAGGGATGTCGTTAGGGTCAACGCATACCATCTTTGCCTGACGCTCTTCATCGATGATGACGTAGTTGATGGTTACCTCGGCACCAGTGCCGGCAGTAGTAGGCAGCGCGATGATGGGTACACTCTTCTTCTTGGTTGGCGCTACGCCTTCGAGGCTTACGATGTCAGAGAACTCTGGGTTGTTGGTAACGATGCCGATGCCCTTTGCAGTGTCCATAGCAGAACCACCGCCGATGGCGATGATGCAGTCGGCCTTAGCGTCAGCGAATGCCTTGATGCCATCCTTCACGTTGGTAACGGTAGGGTTTGGCTTTACCTCAGAGAAGATTTCGTAAGGGAAGCCACACTGGTCGAGCACCTCTGTTACCTTCTGTGCGGTGCCTACCTTCAGCAGCCCCTTGTCGGTGCATACGAGGGCTTTCTTTGCGCCCATGCGGTTAAGAACTTCAGGAAGTTCCTTGCGGGCTCCTGCTCCAAAATAAGATACTTCGTTAAGAATAAATCTGTTTGCCATTTTTTATATATTGAAAATTGAAAATTGAACATTGAACATTAAATTCGCTTCGCTCAGAAACGTCTTTAACCGTTAAACTTTAAACGTTAACCGTTATCAATGCTTCGCCCATTTTACTCGCTTTGAGGTGTCAGCGCCGGGGCCGTAGTTGTTGGCTTCGAAATAACGGGCAGTCTTCTCATTCTCGGGATTGCGCCAGTTGTCCCATCCCTCTGGACGTATGTGAGCACCAAGGTAGCAGTCCTGAAAGAGAGTGTAAGCATACGGACGCCACGGACGTCCGAGATAGCACTTCGTAACACCAGGGGCTGCCTGAAGAGAGCAATTGGTGAAGACATAGCCTACCTCAACATCCTGAGGGGTGGCAGCAGCGGTGATGTAGGAATTTTTCTTGCTTATGATGGTGCATTTGTCGAAATATGCCGTTGCAGGTCCGAAGATAAAGTCGGTAGTGCCTTCGATGATGCAATCCTCAAAGTGCTGCGTAGCCTTTCCGGGACCGGTATAGACGGTGTCTTGGTTACCCAGGAAGCGGCAGTTGATATAATACTGTCCGTCTCCGTCGGCAAAGAGGGCCACAGCCTGTCCCAATGGCGCAGCATTATTCTCAATGGTGAGGTCGCAGATTAAGATATCCCTCCCGGACACTTTGAGGGTATAGCTGTTGAAGGTGCCCATGTTGTTGATATTGGCATGATCGTCATACGTGATGATGGTTGAATCACGACTTTCTCCCACCAATTGGATGTTGGTGAGATGGGAGGGAATGACGAGTTTTTCCTTATAGACACCTTTTTTAATATATATAACGCGCTTTTCAGCCATCAGAGCGCGACATTTGTCGATAGCCTCCGCAACATTACGGAAGTCGCCTGTGCCATCACGAGCCACTACGATGGTGTCAAGTTGTGCTGATGTAGGAAGAATGTAAAAATGAAAGAATGAAAGAATGAAAAGAATGCGGAGCATTTGTAATTATGAATTGTGAATTATAGATTGTGAATTTATGGGGACCTCTACTTCTTCTGTACTTTCTTGATGCCTTCGATTTCTTTCATCTTTTGGATGATGGTATCGAGGATGGTGTTGTCACGCACCTTGAAGACTGCTTCGCAAGAGAAAATGCCATCGTTGGTCTGGATGTTGAGTTTCAGGATGTTGATGTCGAACTGTTCGTAGAGCAATGTCGAAACATCCTTTAGCATACCCTTGCGGTCGATGCCGCGCAGGGAGATTGTGTATATGATGTCGCGCTCGGTAATCTTCTTGGGCTCTTTGGCCTTCATAAACGGCACATATCTGCGCCAACCTCTCTTATGTAACTTGTTGTCGGCATTCTTCGGACCATATAGTACGCAGTTGAGGTCTCGCTGATCGAGGGTGATGTCGCCGTTGGCAATATCAACGAGCAGGCGTTCGTTGGTGCCACTCATGTGACTCTCGCGAAGACGGTCGAGGGACTGTGTCGTGATAGTGAGACCATTCTGCTCCAGCCACGCCTTGAGGATTTCCTCTCCGGCACGGGCCTGCTCACGTTCCTGCTTTCGTAAGAGCGACTGTATTTTATTGCGTGCCTTGGCGGTAGTGACATAGTTGAGCCAGTCGCGATGCACATGCTGCGAAGGCGACGTGATGATTTCCACCTGGTCGCCACCCTTCAGCTGCTGTGACAGCGGCACGAGGCGATGGTTCACCTTTGCACCGATGCAATGGGTGCCGAGGAAAGTGTGTATCTGAAAGGCAAAATCGAGTGCCGTACAGTTTGCGGGCATCGTGATGATGTCGCCTTTAGGGGTAAAGACGAATATTTCGGAGGCAAAGAGGTTGAGCTTTATGGCATCGAGGAAATCCATCGCATCCGGCTGTGGGTCGTCGAGAATCTCCTTGATAGTCTGCAGCCAGCCGTTGAGTTCGTCCTCAGTAACCTTCTCGGTATTCATCGGGTCGGCATCATCCTTATACTTCCAATGGGCAGCAAAGCCCTGCTCGGCAATGTCGTCCATGTGGGTAGAACGTATTTGCACCTCTATCCATTGTCCCTGTTTACTCATGAGGGTTACATGTAGAGCGCGGTATCCATTGGCCTTAGGGTGGGAGAGCCAGTCGCGAAGACGTTCCGGGTGGGACTTGTACATGCGGCTGAGGGCTACATATATACGGAAACACTCATCGACTTCGTCCTCACGGGACTTTGGTTCATATATAATGCGAACAGCAAGGATGTCGTATATCTCATCGAAGGAGACATTCTTCTTCTGCATCTTATTCCAGATAGAGTAGGGGCTTTTTACGCGAGCCTTGATGGTGTATTTGATACCCATCTTGTCGAGAGCATTTCGGATTGGCGCTGTGAAGGCTTCGAACAATGTCTCACGCTGCGCATTGGTATGCTGCAGGTTCTTCTCTATCTTGGCATATTCTTTTGGATATTCATAATGGAAGGCAAGGTCTTCGAGTTCGGACTTTATAGTATTCAGTCCGAGACGATTGGCCAGCGGGGCATAGAGATAAAGCGTCTCGCCTGCTATCTTGCTGCGTTTCTCTTCTTCCTCACGTTCTATGTGTCGCATATTGTCGAGGCGGTCGCATATCTTGATGAGGATGACACGGATGTCTTCACTCATCGTGAGGAGGAGCTTCTTGAGATTTTCGGCCTGTGCTTCGGCCTGTGCACCAAAGATGCCGCCGGAAATCTTTGTCAGTCCGTCAACAATCTGTGCTATCTTTGTGCCGAAGATATTCTCAATATCATCAATGGTATAGTCGGTATCCTGAATAGAGTCATGGAGCAAAGCAGCGCAAATGCTGGTAGAGCCAAGTCCCATCTCCTGTGATGCTATGATGGCAACGGAGAGTGGGTGTATCATATATGGCTCTCCACAGGGGCGTGTAGCACCCTCGTGGGCGTGGCAAGCAAAGTTATATGCCTTCTGTATCAGGTCCACCTTCTTACGGTGGGCTGACTCCATGTAGCCCTTTACTAAGGATTCATATAGTTCGTCTGTTGTTTGCATTTCGTTTAATTGAAAATTGAAAATTGACAATTATTTTCACCTCTCACGTTTCACATTTCACCTCCTTCTTTTGCGTGAAGACTTGCGGGTGGCAGCGCTTTTTGAGGATTTTCTTGAAGAATGTCGTGAATATGATCTTGTAGCGGTATAAGATCTCACCTCTACCTGGTCGCGCTTCATGAGGTTTGAGACATCGTATGCCCAGATGGAGTCTTCGTTGGCAATGAAGAGTTTCACGTATTCTGTCGGCATGCGGAAGTCTGTCGGTTCAGTATATCCTGTTATGATATCATGACGATATTGAGGGTTGAAGGCGCGAAGCTCTTCAATAGGTATTCCGATAACCTCTGAAATCTGTTTGAAGTGAAGGTTCTTTGTAACGACGATGGTATCAGCCTGCTGCGGAAGAGTAGTCTTCATTGGACAGATATTATGGTCGCGATAGAATGTCATGATATAGTTTGCTGCTATGAAGGCAGGCACATATCCTCGTGTTTCTGCTGGCAGGAAGGGGTATATCTCCCAATAGTCACGAGAGCCGCCAGCTCTTGTAATAGCCTTCTGTATGTTGCCAGGACCAGCATTATATGCTGCGATAACCAGATGCCAATCGTTGAAAATCTGGTATAGGTCGTAGAGATAATGTGCTGCTGCATAGGAAGACTTCGTGGGGTCGCGGCGTTCGTCTACAAGGCTGTTTACGCGAAGTCCGTAACGCTGTCCTGTTGCCACCATAAACTGCCACAATCCACCAGCACCAGCATGGCTGACAGCATTAGGGTTAAGGGCTGATTCTATGACGGGCAGGTATCTCAGTTCGAGAGGAAGTCCATAGGTTTCGAGAGCCTCCTCAAAAATCTCCATATAAAGATTCTGTGCTCCCAACATCAAACTCACATGACGGCGCAACTTGTTGGCATAGCGGTCAATATAATTCTGTACTACCTCATTCCACGGCATCTCAATAACTGTTGGCATACGACGAAGACGCTCAATAGTCTCTTCCTTGGTGAAGATAGGCCCGTCAGGCATCTGTACGCAGTCGGAATCGACAAACAGATAGTGCTGGGCATTATAATCCCTCAGCATGTCTTCCATCTCTTGGTTCATGCTCTCTGGAATCTCATCTTCATCGAAGACATAGTCCAAGGCATTGAGATTGCTCTGTCGGGCACGAAGGGTGTCAGAAGCTGTTGACAGTACGCTTTGCGAGAAAGCAGAACTGCTGACCAATGTCATTAGGAATATGTAGAGGATTTTGTTTAGCATAGTAGAGTATTTTTAGATAGGCTGGGATTTAGAAATTCAGTGAACTCCGTATGCCTATGGCGTTGTTGCTGAGAGGGGAGTTCGGAGATACTGTCATCTTGTTATTTATGATGGCCGGCTGCACATGTAATGATAGGTCGTCAGAGATGTCGAAGGTCGATAGCGAGGCATCGACATAAGCGTCAATAACAGAGAGAGCATATACTCCCAACATAACAAAGAAACTGAGGTCTCGCCAACGGCGATAGCGGTCTCTACGTGAACGAAATACTTCTTTATAGCGCTCTATGTTAGAAGAGTTGATCTGATTGCCCAGATGTAGGAACTGAGTATAGCTGGCAGTATTAGGGTCGTCATCCATAATGTCAAGATAAGCCTGCGAATAATCAATATACATTTGGTTGTTCCACCTCATAGCATAGGCACACCCAATGAAACCTCCATAAATGATAGGTAGCTTCCAGTATTTCCTATTGTATATCTGTCCTGCTCCTGGTAATACGAGGGCAAGCCACAAAGCCCTCTTGGGGTCTGGCTTCCATGTAGCCCAGTCGCGTTTCTGCTTTATCTTGAGTTTCTTCAAAGGCTTTTCTGCATTAAGGGCAGAATCGGCCTGCTGTACTATGTCGGCTCCAATGTTGTCTGATGTGGTGTCAGCGATTTCGGTAGCGGCAGACACAATAGAATCCTTCCTTTCACTCTGCGCAAGGGCAGGGAAAGAAAGAAGTAATGAATAAAGAGTAAAAAGAATGAATACCTTTCGCATTACTCAATAGCCTTCATGATTTCTTTCAGTTGCTTCTCTGAGACAAATGGGATAGTAATCTTCCCTTTTCCGGCAGAGGTGCATGAGATAGAAACTTTAGCACCAAGAGCTTTTGAGATGGCATCGCGAATGACGATATATTTTTCAGGCATCTGGGCTTTTCCCTTTATGGTCTTGGCTCCTGACTGCACATCTTCGCCATTCTTCAAACGAGTGACAAATTCCTCCACCTGACGAACGCTGAAATTGTGCTTTAGAATCTCCTTGAACACCTTAATCTGTGTAGAAGGGGAATCGAGAGAGAGAAGCGCTCTGGCATGTCCCATATCGATTTCTTTCTTCTGCAAAGCCAACTGTATCTGTGCTGGCAGGCGTAGGAGACGCAGATGGTTCGATATTGCTGCACGACTCTTTCCTACGCGTTCGGAAACCTTATCCTGTGTCATGCCTTCTGTATCGAGCAGATGCTGATATGCTAATGCTATTTCTATGGCATTGAGGTCTTCACGTTGGATGTTTTCTACTAAGGCCAACTCCATTACCGTCTCATCAGAGATAGTGCGAATGTAGGCAGGTATTGCCTTCATGCCAATCAACTGTGAGGCTCTCCAACGGCGTTCACCGGCGATAATCTGGAAACGTCCTCCTTCCATCTCACGAAGGGTAATAGGCTGTATGATGCCTAACTCTTTTATAGAAGATGCCAATTCTTCAAGTCCCTGCTGGTCAAAATCGCGTCGCGGTTGGTCAGGATTCGCATCAATAAGGTCTATTGCAACCTCATTGATGGTAGAGGATCCCTGTGGGTGGATATCATCGGTAGAAATAAGGGCATCAAGGCCTCGGCCCAATGCGTTATATTTTTTTCTTACTGCCATATTTTGTTGTTATTTTTGCTTTTCCCTACTGATTATTTCTTTTGCCAATGCTAAATGGTTCTTAGTACCGGCAGCATTAACGTCATAAAGGATTACAGGGAGTCCGTGGGATGGACATTCTGCAAGTTTTACGTTACGCTGTATAACGGTCTTGAATACCAACTCTTGGAAGTGGCGCTTTACTTCATCATATATTTGGTTACACAACTTCAGACGATTGTCGTACATAGTTAGCAAGAAACCTTCTATCTCAAGTTTCGTATTCAGATGTCCTTTAATAAGTTTTATGGTGTTGAGAAGTTTTCCTATTCCTTCAAGTGCAAAATATTCACATTGTACAGGAATAATGATGGAATCAGCAGCTGTAAGAGCGTTGACGGTAATGAGTCCCAGAGATGGTGAGCAGTCAATAAGGATATAGTCGTACTCCTGACGCAGTGGTTCAAGGGCATTTTTTATTACAAATTCCCTGTTCTCCATCTTTATCATCTCTATCTCAGCACCAGCAAGGTTAATGTTGCTGGGGATGATGTCGAGCCCTGTAACATCTGTTGTATAGATTGCCTCTCTAATATCTATTTCTCCAGAAATACAATCGTATAGCGAACATTCAACAGACTGCATATCGACTCCCAATCCGCTTGAGGCATTGGCCTGCGGGTCGGCATCAATTACCAGTACTTGTTTGTCTAATGTGGCTAATGATGCGGCAAGGTTTATGGTAGTAGTGGTCTTACCGACACCACCTTTTTGGTTTGCTAATGCAATTATCTTACCAAGTCTTTTCTTCATAGCGAATTTTCTTTACATAATTCGCGTGCAAAGATATAAAAAAATATGCTGCAAAATTGCTTTTTATCATTTTATAACATTATTTTTGAGGTTTTATGCATGTATTTCGAATTCTTTTTGTAATTTTGCACCTGATTTTCCCTTGCGCAGCGCATGTGAGCGCACACGGATTATTATATATGGCTCCGTAGCTTAGCTGAATAGAGCGCAGGATTCCGGTTCCTGAGGTCATGGGTTTGAATCCCATCGGGGTCACTGGATTTTTGTAAGGAAAGAAAACAATAAGAAGTTTTTATAGATGAGACAGTTAAAGATTCAGAAAAGTATTACCAATCGTTCGAGTGAGGCACTTGACAAGTATCTTGTAGAAATTGGTCGTGCACCACTTATTACCATTGATGAAGAAATTGAGTTGGCACAGATAATCCGTAAGGGTGGTCCTGCTGCTGAGCGTGCTAAGGAAAAACTCGTTACTGCCAACTTGCGCTTTGTCGTTTCTGTGGCAAAGCAGTATCAGCATCAGGGATTGTCACTTACCGACCTTATTGACGAAGGTAATATAGGTCTGATAA
>Ga0326512_10004433_pt1 | contig 10196 bp, 10 predicted proteins | sample 1_2617_0518_D_FD_203652 | JGI IMG/M metagenome (GOLD analysis project Ga0326512, IMG submission 203652) | Bovine rumen microbial communities from UC Davis, California, United States - 1_2617_0518 | ecosystem: Host-associated > Mammals > Digestive system > Stomach > Rumen | place: USA...
AACACAGGATTTTTAGGACTGGCCGCCATGGCCGCCCTGGTAATGAAAAAAAGATAGCAAAAAGCCCCGCCATGACGGCGGGGCATTCTTTATATAATATAGTAAGGAGGCGATATCATGATAGAAATAATCCCCATGAGCGCAGAGCTAATCGGCCCGGTCAATCCCGAGACGGACCTGGCCAAAATAGAAACCATGGCCCGGACATGCTACGCCAGCCCCATGAGCGAAAGCCCAGAGGCCCGAGACGCTTTCATCCGAAAGCTTGTCCAGGCGGGGCATGAAAGCGTCATCGAGCATGTCTCAGTATCCTTCATGCTCACGGTGCCCCGGTCAATCTCTCATCAGATCGTCCGCCACCGCGTCGGGGTGGCGTATAGCCAGCAGAGCCAGCGGTATGTCGATCTGTCACGCGGGCCGCTTCAGGTCATCGCGCCTGTCCCGGCGCTCGAAGGGGAGGCGTTCGTCGGCTGGCAATCTCTAGCATGGAAAATAGTATGGAAAATCGCAGAAGTATACAACGCGATGATTGCCAGCGGGGTCAAGCCCCAGGTGGCCCGATCTATCCTCCCGAACTGCACCGCAACCAAGCTGGGCATGACGGCGAACCTGCGAGCCTGGCGGCATATCCTGAAACAACGGTGGACGAACCCAACCGCTGACCCGGCTATACGTGAGGTCATGGGGATAGTGGGGGAGAAGCTGAAAGAACTTTACCCGCCCGTGTTCGGGGATATTGGCGCGTAAGCCGTGTTGTACATTTTCGCGCCATAGCGCAAAAAAATCAAACAAAAAAAGAGGGGGCTTGCGCCCCCTTTTTTGTATCCTTTTTTGTATCCCGGAAAATTTCAGAGTGCTACAAATGCGCTATATACTAGGCTTTTATGCGCCTTGTGACATTCCTCGCAAATATGCTATATATTGCGCCTACTTACGCTTACCTATCCCAGAACCCTTGTTTTTATGCGGTTTTTGTGCTATTTTTCTTTTTGGGGTATGTCTACCTATGCCTACCTAGGACATAGCGAAATTGTATCCCGAATGTATCCCGAGGAGGAAGAAGAATGGCACTGACTGAGAAGCAGCTACAAAATTTAAAACCGCGTGAAGGGGTAGACCGCTACCGAGTTTGTGACGGTCGGGGGTTGTACGTCGTGGTTATGGCATCGGGCCGGAAATTTTGGTCGGCCAGGGTCACGAAGGGAGGTAAAACGCGCTGGGTATCTCTCGGGGAGTATCCCGAGGTATCCCTGAAAGAGGCGCGAGAAAAACGGTACACCCTAACCCAGAAAGCGAAAGATCGCCGGGTATACTTCGAGGAAATCGCGGAGGCCTGGTATACGGACCGATACGCGCCCACGGTCGGAAAAAGAACCGCGAAGGGGACGCGCTCGCTCCTAGATCGTTTTATCCTTCCTGATCTAGGAGGGATGAACGTAGCAGAGATAGAGCCCCAGGACATATATAGGCTGTGTCAGAAAATCCAGAGCGACAGCATACATACTGGGCGCCTCGTTCGCAGTGTGGTTTCACGCATCTTTCAGCACGCCATCGCCGCCGGGCTGTGTAAGTGGAATCCGGCATCACAAGTCACCGGGGCGCTCTTGCCCCCGCCGCCGGGTGAACATTACGCCGTAATAAAAACGGCGGGGGAGGCCGCGTCAGTTCTTCGCAGTATTGATCTGTATGATAAAAATGACATTGTACGCATTGGGTTGCTTTTGTTGGCATATACCTTTGTTCGCCCGGATGAAATGCGGCTGGCGCGATGGTCTGAAATCGACCTCGAAGCGGGGACGTGGAATATTCCCGCCGAACGAATGAAGATGAAGCGCCCGCACGTTGTGCCTCTCTCCACCCAGGCGGTGGCGCTTTTTCGCCAGCTCAAGGAGCTTACGGGGCACCCGGAAATCTGTTTCTTTTTCCCGCCGTTTGGGAAGGTGCTATCGCGCCCGCGTTTCTCTGAAACCATGCGGAAACTTGGGCTCAAAGAGGGATGGAAAATGACCCCGCACGGATTCAGGGGTATGGCGTCCACCCTCTTGAACGAGCACGGATTCCCGCCGGACGTGATTGAGCGCCAGCTTGCACATGTTGAATCGAACGCGGTCCGGGCCGCGTACAATCAGGCGGAGTACATGGAAGAACGCCGCCGTATGATGAACTGGTGGGGTGATTTTCTGGACGGGTTGCGAGGTATCGAAAAAAAATAGGCGGGCTCGTGCCCGCCATTTTTATTCTTCCTTTTCTTTTCTCTTTTTCTTTACTTTGGTTCCGGGCTTGCGCCCGCCCCTATAGGGGTGAACCGCAAACCCCTGTGGCCCCGGCGTGTAGGACTCCGCAGAGGCGCGGGGGATGAACCAGTCACGCCCCCGCTTTTCTGCGCCGGGGAGTTTCCCGCGAAGACAAAGATTTTTCACCGATGCCGGGCGGCAGCCGATAATGGCCGCCGCCTCAGTCGTGGTGATCATTTTCTCCATTTCATGCCTCCACAAAAGCGAAGGTAGGATGAAGACCCAAAAGCCCCACGCCAGCCGCCAGCCGTCGCCGGTTCCACTCACGGCGGCGCTCAATCTTCACAGTTTGATCTTGTCCTTTTTCGGGGAGGGTCAGGTTTTCCCCGGCATAGAGAAAATGAAGCGCCTCGGGGATAGATCGCCCCGTCATCCTCGCGATATTTTCCGCGCCGATAAATCTTTCATAATGTACTTTCATCATTCTGTATCCTTCCTATCTTTTGATGGGGCGGCGGGTTGCGCCGCCCCTTTTTTCCCTGCCTAGCCGGGGGTGTTCGCCCCGGTCTCGTGATAGGCGTCGTTCGCATCCAGCGTGGGCTCGAAATAATCAATATCGTCATCACCCGTAAGAATCGGGGCCCCACGGCGACGCTCTTCAGCGTCAAGCGCGGAAATTATAGCGCTTCTGAACATTTCTATTCTCTTGTCGCTCTCAATCCTTTCCTTTTCTCTCTGTATTTTTTCTTCCTCCTTCTTGCGGGATTCCTCCCGCTCCCATGCTTCGAATGCTGCAACTTCATCATCTGTCAACGGACGCCACGGTGTAGCGCCCACTTCTTTCATATCGCTGGGCCACGTGAAAATTACCCCCGTGGGCCAACCGGCCCATACGCATAACTTCCCATCATGTACCCCAACGAGGTCCTTTTCACAATTCAGCGGGCGGGTCTGAAAAACCAGCATCGCCCTCATCACGCTGGTCACCACCTCATTTTTCCTCATCCTCCACACGCGGGACGGAATGTCAAGACCCAGTTCGTTAGCTACGCGGCGGATACGTACTTTCGACAACTTCATCAGGACCTCACGAGTATCTTTTCTCTTCAGTGCATCCAGCGCCTCAACCATGCTCATCGTATTCTTCATTTCATTCTTCCTCCCTTTTATTAGCTTGGGCTCATTCCCTCGCTTGATGTTTATATTCTATACTCTAGTGCATCAAATGTCAATAGGGGAGGGAGAAAAAACACAAAAAAAATCGGGGCCTTTCGGCCCCGTGTTTACAATGCTTCACAGTTAAATTCCCACCAACGCCCAAAGCCATTTAAAAGCTTTGGGCAAAATTTCCTCACCTAAAACCCCCACCAATACAGACATAATAAGAAGAATCGCCCAAAATGCAAAGGACACATGCTTAAGCCTCTTCCCGGATTTTTCGAGCTGGACAACCGTTTCACCGAGGGAGGCTGTGATGTTCTGCAACTGCGCCAGGCGTTCTTCGTGCATTTCATTCTGGCGCAGAATCCCGGCTACATTCTCCGTTACTTTCTTCAGGTACTCGTGCATATCATCCAGGCGTTTGTGGATGCGGTTCATTGTGTCCTTCATGTGTTCCGCGTCCTTCATGATGGATGCCTGCCCCTCTGAGAGACTGGTGAGTCGCTCGCGTTCCATGCCCGTCATGGTCATGGCGCTCACCCCTTTATGGCGAATCGTTGATTTCTAGGTTTTCCAATGTCGATATGTACAAAAGTAGGATAAAGCAAGCAATACTCAAGGCCGGGCAACTTCCCCGCGTCGTAAAGATTCCGTATAGCTTCAAAGAGCTTCCGCGCACCGAGGGTACAGGATAGATCGACGGCCTTCCCCTGAGTGTGATATGAACCCTTCACGCCGCCCACTTTGGCATTGTGTTTTTCGCACCGAACGCCGCTATTTACAATGATCGGCACGCCGATGTTGTCCCGTATGGTTTCGCACATCTGAACCAGCGCGGGGTCAATATTATCCTTTCCACAACCGCACTTGCACGCGAACTCGCGCCGCTGGAAATGCGGCGTGATATATCCCGGCTTCAATGCGGGGACGGGAGCCTCTGGTTTTGTTTCCGGCGCGGGGGGCTGCACAGGCTCATCAGGCTTGTCAGGCTGTATTCCATACTCCTTATAAAGCTCGTTCAGGCGCTCATCGACGCTTTTTTCTTTTGCAGCCGCAACCGTCAGCGGGGCTTCGAGCACATCAGCGACTTTTTCTTTTTGCGCCTGCGAAAGCTGAAGCCCCTTGAATTTATGCCCGGTAATATGATTCAGGATATCGCAAGCGCGGTCCACCATCCAACCGATCAGCGGCCCGTCTGCCCATTCCAGCCAAAAAGGAAGAGGTACAAGATCATCCAGCTTCGCAACTATGATCGCACGCTTTTCCTTCCCCGTCTTTCCCGCAAGCTCGTTTTCCGCCCAAAGAACCTGCTCCACCACCCAAAGGCGCAAATCTCTGAGTTTAGTCCAATACTGTATTAAGCGCTCTAACATTTTCCCCTACCTCCTAAACCATTTGAAATCACTGGCCTCTCCCGCGTAAAACGGATAGGCCACAAAATGCACGGCGAAACATACCGCCATCCACGGCCAACCCAGCGCGGCCAGAATTGCGGCGACAAGGGCCTCCGTTCCGAATCCAGCCGCCGCGACGATACGTTGCTTTCTGTACTCCATCGCTGGCATATTCCATATATACCGGGGAACGTAGAAGCGCCCCCAGGCAAAGCGGAATTTTATGTGTTTTCCAAAACAACGGGCAGCCAGATAATGACCGCCCTCGTGAGAAAAAATACACATAAAAAAAACAAAAATAAACATCACGTTTTCACTCATGATAAAATCACACCGCCTTCAACAATGTTTACATTTTTCACCGCCCCCCACATATTAGCAGCTCCTACCACAACGCCTCCAAATAGCCGATAGCCCTCACTTGGTTGTTTACATCTTGAATCTTGGGCATTTGTTACCACGTTAATCCCGTAACAATACGACAAGGCGCTTCTCAAATTAAATAAGCCGACACCATGCGTCCCCAAAAAAGAAACGCTAATATTACCAAATGCAGATAATCGACAATCCTGATTTCGGAAAACCGCGCCATAATCGGCTACAGTAATATTGCTGTTTTGTACAGTCAGGCTCCCGCCAATATTAATATTTAGTAGCCCGGCATTATAATCGGTTCCGGAATATTCCCAATCAAAATTTACGCCATTAAAAATAACATTCGCATTAAAAACCCTAATCGCATTTGTATACGAAGTTTTTATTGTTGGCCTAGAATTGCTATTTTGCGCGTATAGTGAAACATTCTTCCATATTTGCAAAGTATCCAATAAATTATAATTTCCGGGCGATATATATATAGAACAGTTTTGACATATATCGGGCAACGCATTTAGTGCCCTATTAATTGTGGCGAAAGGGCGTGAGGATGACCCGTCCCCTGTCGTATCATCCCCGCTTGTTGCAACATAAAGATTTACGTTATTTCCAATTTGTGCAGTCCCGCTAAGTGACAAGGAAAGTCCAGTCCACGCCGTACCCGTTGCGCCGGGCGCATTTGCTGATGTCGATGTATGCCCGTAAAGCGCCATATAAAGCTGGTTCCCGTACTGAACAACATCTAGCCCATTGTACGTTCGTCCCGTCGTCCACGTTCCCCGATACGGGAAAGAAGTCGGGCCCGCCGGCCCCGTGATCTGTTTCAGCTCCGTGTCGATATAGCTTTCATATTTGTTTACGAGTTCAGAAACCTGGGCCGCAATCTGTGCTTGCATCGTCCCGGCAAAATTCCGAATGACAAAATAGACCTGGGATGAGCCTGTAGCGCCTTGATAAGCCTCCTGAAGGGATAGCGACGTGTTGCTATTTACCGCCGTTATTTGGTACAAGCGGCTTTTGTCGATTGTAAAAATGTCACCGACTTTCAGCCCGGCGTTCACCCAGTTTGTACCTATTCCCGCAACGTTACTACTCCCCTGTGTTACGTTTACTGTGCCCGTGCTATACCACGGAATGCCAGCAGAATCCATGCTTTATGCCTCCTCGCAAAAAGGCAGGGCCTCGCGAATGGCCGCAAGGTCCTGCATCATCTGTGTTTGTTTTTCCGGTCGCCCCTGAAGGGCCTCCGTGTGTGCCTCCAACTGTTTTTCAACGGGCCAGGCTTCCAGATACCGTCGCTTTCTTTCCGCCTGTACCTCTTCCCGCGTGGGGATGTGTATCACCCTCACACCGCCGTCACCGTCCCCTCCCAATCGAGGAAGGGGAACGCAACCACCCGAACAATATACACGCCGGGCAGGCGCGTCCCCCATTCAAAAACCCCGTCCTCGACTTTATAATCTTCGCCGTTTACCTGAATCTTGCACGGCTTCGGGAGCTTGGAAAATTTAACAAGCTCGGCACCGTCTGCTTTTATTTCCGTCTTGTTTTGCTTTGTTTTCATTGGGGGCCGCTCCTTTATTTCTGGCGGGTCGGTCCCGATGTCCACAAAATGTGTGCTGGCGTCATATGCGCCGGGAATATTTGGGAAGTCGTTTTCTGTGAGCATTTCCTCATCAGCGGATATAACCCATGTTATCATGCCTGTTTTTGCGTTGTATTTTGTATATTCCATGTGGATACCTACCTTTTACACTGGAGAGCTAAAAGCCCATAACTATCGATACGAGAATTTTTGTAATCTACAATACCTATATTCCCAAAAGTACTGAAAATCCCCCACTTTGGGACAATGGATATTGTCCTTGTGTATTCGGAGGTAATCATACCGGAAAAAGCAAAAGACGATGTGCGGCGCTCATTTGCAAATGCAGCAACACCTGACCCCATAGACACCCAATCTTGATACGGCCTTGTGCCATTGATCGTTAACTCAAAACTAACTGAGCACATTTCTGCCATAAATCCACACGTAAAAAATACAAATATAGGCTGACCGGCTATTACGTCCAAAGAAAGGGTTACAGGGTCGCCGCCGCTTGTAATGGCCTTATATATATTTATTGTCCCCGTCCCCCAGGTTGCGCCGCTATTCCCACTTATCCCCTTGGGTATTGTTACGGCGCGGCCTTCGATTTTGAGCGTGTCAACGCTGGCATTCTTAATCGATGCTCGATTCACCGTCAGGGCATTTAGCACGAGCATCCCTGATTCAGCATCATATACCATCATTTGGCGCGGGGATGTCAAACCCGGCTTGGCAACCATGAAGGAATCCGCCGAAACAACAAACGAACTTTGACCCGGCCCGCCATTGAGAAGCTGAGTCCCCATGACGTAATCATTGTTGTCCAGCTTGATTGTATATGTTGTTTCCATTTTGCCGTTTATGTCGGAGACCGCCAATGCGTTCACCTGAATGCTTGAAGTGTGCCCATTGAATGCGGTTTGAAGGTTGGTCACATTTTGACTCATTACACCATTCTCGGTTGCACGCACTCTTGTTTCTTCTTTAATTGCAGCCGAATTATCATCAGCAACCGCTTGTATTTGTTCTATTCTCTGGGCGAGAGTTTCAACTGCACTTGCTCTTGTTTCCTGTTCGTCTTGAATCGCTGCTGAATTATCCTCTACCTTAGATTGAAGTGTTATTCTGGCGTTTGCTTCAGCCGTATCCGCATCCGCTCGCGCTTTTTTTTCATCTTGTATTGCCGTCGTGTTTTGTCCTACTTTTGTTTGAAGCGTTGATATTTGTGATACTAGCCCATTATCGGCGTTTACGCGTGCGTTGGTCTCAGTCTGGATTGCCGCTGTATTCGCGTTTACCTTCGTCTGTAAGGTCTGTCGTGCGTTGGCTTCAGCGGTATCGGCGTCTGCTCGTGTCTTCGCCTCGGTTTGTATTGCGGCTGTATTCCCATTTACTTTCGTTGTGAGCGTGGATATTTGGGAAGATAAGGCGTTGTCAGCATTTGCCCGTGTCGTCTGTTCATTTCTTATCGCCGCTGTGTTTTGTCCCACCGTCGCCGCGAGGGTCTCACGTGATGTGACCTCCGCGCTTAGATCATTGGCCACAGCTTGGATTTTTCGATCATACAGGGCGCTATTCTCGTTTATGACCGCAAGCAGTTGCAGCCTGTATTCTGCCATGGCTTTATTTGTTTCGTCTATTTCCGCGCTAAGTTCTTCCCGCGCCAGCGCTATTTTTATCCTACGTTCCTCTTGCCCCTCGTGTTCGTTCACGCTGTTCTGGAAAGATGCAGTGGTGAGCGCGTCGATCTGTGCTTGGAGTTCTTCAGCGGTCAATCCATCGTATGCCTGAATCGATGTGATTTGAGAGGCCAACGCGCTATCCGCGTTTGCCCTGGTTTGTTGCTCCGTCTGGATTTCGGCGGTGTTACTATTTACCTTGGTTTGGAGCGACGTGATGCGGCTGGATAGCCCATTATCGGCGTTGATACGCGCTGTCTCCTCGGTTTGTATCGCCGTGGTGTTTTTGTTTACTGTTGCTTGCAGCGTCTTGCGTGCGTTGGCTTCCGCCGTATCAGCTGCGGCCCTCGCTGTCTCTTCCGCTTGTATCGCCGCCGTGTTACTGTTCACGGTGGTGCGAAGCGTTGAGATTTGGTTTGATAGCGCGGTATCAGCGTTTGCCCGTGTTGTTTGTTCGGTTTGTATCGCAGCCGTGTTTGAGTTTACCTTGGTTGCGAGGGTTTGCCTGGCTTGAGCTTCCGCGCTGTCTGCGTCCGCTCTTGCCTTCGCTTCTGTCTGTATTGCCGCCGTATTATTGTTTACCGTGCTTTGGAGTGTGTCGATACGCGTTGAGAGCGCACTGTCAGCGTTTGCTCTTGTCGTGGACTCGGTTTGTATGGCCGCCGTGTTTTGGCTCACCTTCGAGGCCAGGGTTTGCCGTGCTTTTACTTCCGCTGTATCCGCATCGGCGCGGGTCTGCGCCTCGGTTTGTATTGCGGCAGTATTACTATTTACGGTGCTTTGCATCGTCGTAATACGGTTTGATAGCGCGGTGTCGGCATTGGCGCGGGTTGTTTGTTCGGTCTGTATCGCGGCGGTGTTACCGTTGACCGTACTTTGAAGGGTCGTGACGCGGTTGGATAGCGCTTCATCAGCGGTAGATCGCGCCGTCTGTTCCGTTTGTATTGCCGCTGTGTTTTGCCCCACCTTCGCCGCCAGCGTCTCTCGTGACTGAACCTCAGAACTAAGATCATTTGCAACCGCCGTGATCTGTGCCTCATATAATGCGCTGTTTTCGTTTATCAGGGCCAGCAACTCAAGCCGATAGTTTGCCACGGCCTCATTGGTGTCATCTATTCGCGCATTCAGCTCTTGTCGGGCCAGGGCCAGCTTGATTCTACGCTCTTCCTGCCCCTCATGTTCGTTGATGCTGTTCTGAATGGCGGCGGCCGTTAAATCGTCGATCTGTCCCTGAATGCCCTCGTAGTCTAGAACCTGCTGCGATATGCGCCCGTTGAGGGCGTCGATTTCTACCTCTGCGCTCTGAAGGCGCGTATTTACGCCGTCCACGGTGGTTTGATCTGCTTTGAGCGCAATGGCGCTGTTGAGGCCATCAATACGGACTTCTGCGCTATTGAGCCGCTGTTGGAGTGCCGTCACCGTCGTTTCATCGGCCTTGAGAGATATGGCCGCGTTCGCACCGTCAATGTCGATTTCCGCCTGCGTGATGCGAAGTTCGAGGTCTTGCAGCGCCAGGTCGGACATGCTCGATTGGCCGATGTTCACGAAATTAATTTGGTACTCTTGCCCAATGGCCGCTCCAATGAAAAGCCTTATTCCTGTGATTGTCGAATCTTTCCAGTCGCTACCGCCCGCCGTGAGTTCGTGCATGTTGATTTGGATGGAGCGGGTGAAAGATATGTCACCGACTACGTTTATCCGGCGCATGTAGCTATCCGAATATCCATGGTCCGAGGTTTTGTACTGGACCTTTATCACGGCGTTG
>Ga0326512_10004434_pt1 | contig 10194 bp, 7 predicted proteins | sample 1_2617_0518_D_FD_203652 | JGI IMG/M metagenome (GOLD analysis project Ga0326512, IMG submission 203652) | Bovine rumen microbial communities from UC Davis, California, United States - 1_2617_0518 | ecosystem: Host-associated > Mammals > Digestive system > Stomach > Rumen | place: USA: California...
CTACGACAAAGACAACATCATCGATCTTGTGGCGGAGGACTGCGGTCTTGCCCGTCAGAGCGTCGTCGAACTCATGGAGCGCAAGACGTCGAGCCTTCTCTATGAAATGGCCACCTTCGCTCACACGAACCCCCTTGAAGAACAGGTCTTCCTCTCGAAGAACCGGGTCATCAACGCTCTCGCCGACCAGGGCTCCATGGTCATCGTCGGCAGCTGCGGAGACTACGTCCTGAGAGACCGGGAGCGCCTTCTGAAGGTCTTCCTGTACGGCAGCATCGAACAGCGGATCGACCGCATCGTGAACGTCTATAAGGACACCGTCAGCCTGTCTCCCCAGAAGCTGAAGTCGATGGACAAATCCCGCGCCGACTACTACCGGTTCTTCACCTCCTACAAGTGGGGCGACTGGACCAACTACGACATCCTTTTCAACACCGACCTTGGTCTCGACCCTGTGACCGACATGCTCGAGCACATCGCCAACGTACGGTTTGGGGGTGAGGCGTAAATGGCAGAAGCCGTCGCTGCGAAAAAAGCAGCCACTCCTCCTCCGAACCGGATGGGGACCGACCCCATTCAGCCCCTGCTCATCAAGACCTCCATCCCGATGGTCATCTCCATGCTGGTGCAGGCGCTCTACAACATCGTCGACAGCCTGTTCGTCGCCCGCATCGAGGAAGACGCGCTGACCGCCGTCTCTCTGGCGTTCTCCATGCAGAACCTGATGATCGCGGTCGCCATCGGTACCGGTGTCGGTTTCTCGGCCCTGGTCTCCAAGAGCCTTGGCGAGCGGAACTTCGAAATGGCGAACCGGGCCGCGAACAACGCGATCCCGCTCTACGCTCTCACGTACCTTCTGTTCCTCGTCATGGCGTTTACCATGACCGAACCTTTCTTTGAAGCACAGCACGCCTCCGCGAAGATCACTCAGTACGGCATCGACTACATGAAGACCGTCCTCATCTTCTCCTTCGGTATGCTGATGCAGATCTGCCTCGAACGGATGCTGCTTGCCACCGGCAAGACCTTCTACAGCATGATCACCCAGGCCACCGGCGCCATCATCAACTGCATCGCCGACCCCATCCTCATCTTCGGCCTTCTCGGCGCCCCGAGAATGGGCGTCAAGGGCGCGGCTGTCGCGACCATCTTCGGTCAGATCATCGCCGCCGCTCTCGCGCTGTTCTTCAACATGAAGTACAACAAGGAGATCACCCTGAGTTTCAAGTACATGAAACTGAAAGCGGAAGTCGTCCGGCGCATCTATGCCGTCGGTCTGCCGTCCATCATCATGTCGGCCATCGGTTCCGTCATGGTCTTCGGTTTCAACCGCATCCTGATGGCGTTCACATCCACTGCGGCCGCCGTCTTCGGCGCGTATTTCAAGCTCCAGAGCTTCATCTTCATGCCCATCTTCGGCATCAACAACGGCATGGTCCCCATCGTCGCCTACAACTATGGCGCGCGGAACAAGCACCGTGTCCTTGAGACCATCAAGTATGCCGCCATGTATGCCATCGGCATCATGCTCATCGGTCTCATCCTGTTCGAGACTATTCCGGGCCCGCTGCTGAAGTTCTATGACGCATCGCCCGAAATGCTGGCCATCGGCATCCCGGCCCTTCGCATCATCGCGACCCACTTCCTCATCGCCGGCGCCGCCATCATGATGTCCTCGTCTTTCCAGGCCCTCGGCAACGGCGTCTACAGCATGATCGTCTCCATCCTTCGTCAGATGGTCGCTCTGCTGCCCGCTGCCTACCTGCTGTCCCTCACGGGCAACCTCAACATGGTCTGGTGGGCGTTCCCCATCGCCGAAGTCGTCTCGTTCACCACCTGCTGCTTCTTCATGCGGAAAATCGTTCGGGACAAACTGAACTTCGAAGACGCTCCGGCCGCAGAGACTCCCGAAGTCGAAGCACCGGCTGTCGCGGAATAAACAAACAAAAAGACCTCCCTCGGAGGTCTTTTTTGATGCCGCTTTGGCGATTTACTTGTGGTTGTGATGATGCAGGTCCACGCCGGCCTGTTCATCGAGTTTTTCCATGGCTTCTTCGTACTGGTTTTTCGGAATCTCCCCGGTGTTCTTGCTGCCCTTTCCCCAGAGCTTCGACTCTTCCCCGTGGGCGATGCGCACAAGGTTCGACCGGTGGCGCCAGAAGGACATGGCGGGGTAGCAGAAGGCCGCGAGCAGGATGCCGTAGTAGAAGTCCATGTGGAAGCAGAGGATGGCGAGCCCGACGAAGCACAGGGTCTCGAAGGTCAGGGACGCGACACTCATCATGCGGCTCAGGACCATGACCAGCAGGGCCGGGATGCCGGCGATGAGGAACAGTCTCCAGTCGACCATCAGCAGGATACCGATGGAGGCGGCGACGCCCTTTCCTCCGCGGAAATGCATGTAGAAGGGGTAGTTGTGGCCGAGGATGACGCAGAGACCGCAGCAGAGCTGCAGGAGGATGGCGGCGCCTTCGCTGCCGACCACGTCGGGGCCGAGGAACAGCTTGACGAGCAGGACCGCCACAAGGCCTTTCAGAGCGTCGATCAAAAGGCATACCATGCCGAACTTGAAGCCGAAAACGCGAATGGCGTTGGTGGCGCCGGAGTTGCCGCTGCCGTAGTCCCGGATGTCGACGTGTTTGATCGCCTTTCCGAGCAGATAAGAGGGCTGCAGGCAGCCGATCACGTAGGAGCCCACCAGGGCGAGGATGATATAGAGGATTTTAGTTGTTGACATAAGTGCCTCCGTGTTAAAATGGTTTGCAAGTTTTTTCAGTACGCTTCCTGATTCTCCCAGGACTCCTGCAGGATGGCATTGACCGTGAACCGTTCCGTTTTGGTGCGCGATGTACAGGTCGAGAGCGTCAGGACCTGCTCCATGCCGGTGATGGCGACCGTCCCGGGCTTCACTTCACTCTTCGTGACGAGTTTCGCGAGCCAGTTCTGGAAGTCGGAGTTCTTGGCGAAGGTCAGGATGTACACGTCATCAGACGTCTGCGCGGTGAAGCAGGAGACGATCTTGTACTGGTACGTCCGGTCTCCCATGATGAGATAGATGTACGGGTGAGACTCGAAGTAAGCCTGCTCCTTGTACTTCTTGAGACCGCCGAACATGGCACCGTTTTTGGTGTTGTGCCCGTAGATAAGCGTGTGCATGTCCGTGAGGTCCGGGTTGCTCAGTTCCGAGAAGAAGATGCTGCCGAACACGCTGTACTCTTTCGTGTACGTGTGGCGCAGGTACGTGTCATCGCTCTTCGACCAGAGCAGCGGGTAAGAGACTTCGGTGTCGGGGATGTAGATCCACCCCTTGACATCCGGGTTCACCGCCTGGATCTTCGAGAGGTCGACGCGGAACCCCAGCCGGGACTTTTCGGCCTCGGGCGATGTATCGTCGGCCACCAGGTACGTGTCCTGGGAATCCTCATAGAATGAGTCGCCTTCGTGGTATTCGAAGAGGATCTTCCCGGCCTGGAACAGGGCGAACAGGAAGATGCACAGGAAGATGACCTCGAGGGCCGTCAGAACGATGTTCCGACGCTGTTTCTTTCTGGTACTCATAGCAGAATCTCCTTTTTGACGTACTGACATTATAACACCAAACCCTTAAATCGAAAGATGTTTTTCAAAAAAATACAACTATGATCATCAACATCAGCAACCTTTCCAAATCCTTCGGCGACCGGCTCCTCTTCGAAAAGGCGAACCTGGGCGTCGAAAAAGGAGACATCATCGGCCTCATCGGCGCCAACGGCACCGGCAAGACGACCCTGTTCCACCTCATCACCGGGGCCGAGGAACCGGACGACGGCGCCGTCATCCGGTCTCCTTTCACGTCCCTCGGTTACCTCGAACAGCACGTCTGTGCCGACTCCGACCGCACCACCTATGAGGAGACGCTCCTGGTCTTTTCCCACCTCTTCGAGATGGAGGAGGAGCTCGAACAGCTGCGGGAAGCGCTGTCCGGAGACCATGCGGGAGACCCGGCGCTCATCGCGAGACAGGAAGAAGTCCTCGCGGCCTATGAAGCGGGCGATGGACTGACCTACAAAAACCTCACCCGGGCCGTCCTCACGGGCCTCGGGTTCACGGACGAGGAACAGGGCCTTCCGGTCCGGAGCCTCTCCGGCGGACAGAAGTCCAAGATCGGCCTTGCGAAACTCCTTTTGCAGAAGCCGGACCTCATGCTCCTCGACGAGCCCACGAACCACCTCGACATCTCGTCGGTGGACTGGCTCGAGAACTTCATCGCGGGGAGCAACATCACGACCATCGTCATCTCCCATGACCGGTACTTCCTCAACAAGGTCTGTAACCGCATCGCGGAGATCTCTCTTCGAAAACTCTATGTGACCGACGGCAACTACGACCGGCACATGGCGCTGAAAGCGGAGCGGGACCTGAGCCTGCAACGCAACTATGACAACACGATGGCGGAAGTCCACCGCATCGAAGGCATCATCGAGCAGCAGAAACGGTGGAACCGGGAACGCAATATCCGCACGGCGGAGAGCAAACAGAAGCAGATCGACCGCCTCACGAAGGACCTCGAAAAGCCGGAGTACGAGCGGTATGACTTCTCCTTCTTCTTCGACCCGGACAGCGTCAGCGGGGAAGAGGTCCTCGATGTCGACAAGCTGTCGATGGAGTTTCCCGGAAAAGTCCTGTACAAAGACGTCAGCCTGAACCTCCGGCGCGGGGAGCGGGTCTTCATCATCGGCGAGAACGGCGTCGGAAAGACGACCCTCGTCAAACAGATCCTGAAACGGGTGAGAGGCGTCCGTTTCGGCGTCGGTGTGACGGTCGGTTACTTCGACCAGCACCAGATGAACCTCTCCATGACGAAGACCGTCATCGACGAGATCCACGACATGTACCCCCGGATGACCGAGACGGAAGTGCGTTCCGCCCTTGCCATCTTCGGCTTCAAAGGAGACAAGGTCTTTGAGACCATCGCGACGCTCAGCGGCGGGGAACGGGCCAAAGTGGCCCTCTGCCGGCTGATGTTGCGACATTGCAACTTCCTTATCCTGGACGAGCCCACGAACCACCTGGACCTCTACTCCATGCAGGCCCTCGAGGAGGCGCTGTCCGGCTATGAGGGCACGCTCCTCATCATCTCCCACGACCGTTACTTCATCAACGCGCTGGCGGACAAGGTCGTCGAGCTGCGCCCGGACGGCGCGGAGACCTTCGTCGGCAACTTCGACGCCTGGCGGGCGGAGAAGGAGTGGCGGGGCACCACAGGCGGTACATCGCCCGAGAAAGCGGAAAAGCAGATGGGTGCCGGCGGGCTCTCCTACCAGGAACAGAAACGGCTGCGGTCCGAGCGCACGAAAAAGAAGACCGCTCTGCGGCGGGCCGAGGAGCGGATCGAGGAGCTGGAAGCGGAGATCGGGTCCCTCACGGAGCAGATGAACGACGAGTCCATCGCCACCGACTTCGAGAAGATGACTGAGCTCACCGAGCAGATGGCCGCCCGCAACGGCGAACTGGAGTCCACGATGGCAGAGTGGGAGACCCTCGCCGAGGAAGTGGCTAATTTTGAGGATTAACGAACGAACGGAAAACCCTTATAATAAAGAGGAACCAAAACGAAAACGACCCAGGGAGGATGGATATGAACAACTACACGCTGAACGCAAAGCTGACCTGTAACGGAACAGCCATCGCCACATCCGACTTTGAAAACGACTGTTTTGAACTGACGCTCGAACAGACCGACACGTCACTGAAAGCGGTCCTGACCGCGAAGAAAGACCTCGTTTTGAACGACTTCATGCTGACCACCGGACGGACGTTCCGGGACAACGACCTGTTCTTCTCGAACGGGTTCCAGTCCTGGTCGACGACGGAGGAGCACGGCCGCAACGATGTGACGGAAGGCCTTCCGAAAGTCATCACCTTCAACAAGTTCGTGAAGACCCAGGCGGGGCAGATGGGCGACTACTCCTACACGGAGTACGGTGTGCCCGGCTGCTTCCACTCCTTCACCTTCACTTACTTCCGCAAGAAGGGGAGCCATTTCATCGAACTCTGGGGCTCCCGCGCCGACCGGAACGGCTTCACCATCTTCGATGTCGATATGCCCCGTGGGCGATTCACCATCCGCAGAGAAGTGGACGGCACCGCGCTGAAGGCGGGGGACACGTTCCTCATGTACGACCTCCTCATCTGTGAGGCCGAGTACAACAAAGCCTTCGACACCTACTTCTTCGACTTCCTCGGCTGCAAAAAACCGAGAGTCGAGCGTCTCGCCGGCTACACCTCCTGGTACAACTATTTCAGTAAAATCAACGAGGAGATCATCTACCGCGACCTGAACGCGCTGGACTTTGCGAAAGACGAGACTCAGATCTTCCAGATCGACGACGGTTACCAGGAGCACACCGGAGACTGGCTCCTGACCGACAAGGAGAAATTCCCCCACGGCATGAAGGCCTGCGCCGATGCCATCCACGCCAAGGGCTACAAGGCCGGCATCTGGCTCGCACCGTTCTGTGCGGCCACGAAGTCCAAGGTGGCGAAGGAGCACCCGGACTGGTTCATCAAAAACGAAAAAGGCCACCGCATCCTGGCCCACTTCGGCTGGGGCTTTGCCTATGCCTTCGACATCTACAACCCCGGTGCCAGAGAATACATCAAGCACTTTTTCGATGTCATCCTGAACGAGTGGGGCTATGACCTCGTCAAGCTCGACTTCCTCTACAGCATCTGCGAGTATCCGCGTCTCGGCAAGAACCGCGGACAGCTCATGGCGGACGGCATCGACCTGCTGCGCGAAGCCTGTGGCGATAAACTCATCCTCGGCTGCGGCGTGCCGCTCGGCTCCTGCATGGGCATCTTTGACGCCTGCCGCATCGGCCCGGACGCCAACAAGAACTATGAGGGCGACCTCCTCAACAAGCTGGCTCTGACCCGGGAGATCCCGTCTTCCCGGTTCGCGCTCGTCAACACCATCTTCCGCCGCGGTCTCGACGGCAGAGCGTTTGCCAACGACCCGGACGTCTTCTTCCTGAGAGACGACAACATCGAGTACACCCTCTCACAGAAACTCCTGCTCGCGAAGGTCAACGACATCATGGGCAGCATCATCTTCATGTCGGACAACGCCGCGACCTATGACAAGCGGGCCGCCGACTATCTCAAATATTTCTTTGCCGAAAAGGACTATGCGGTCCAGCTCGCGGAGTATGAATCCGCCGACGTCGTCCGCATCGAATACACCGAAAACGGGTCCGCAAAGACCCTCCGTCTCAACCTGAAAGACGGAAACAGCAATATCATGGAGAACGTATAACAATGACCTATCAGGAAGCGATCGCTTACATCGAAGATTATACCTGGAGCACCACGCGGCTCGGCCTCGACCGGACCGTGGAACTCCTGCACCGCCTCGGAGACCCGCAGAAGGACCTGAAGTTCGTCCACGTGGCAGGCAGCAACGGCAAGGGGAGCACCTGCGCCATGCTGGCGTCTGTCCTGCGGGAAGCGGGGTACCGGACCGGTCTCTATACATCGCCCCACGTCCTCTGCTTCGAGGAACGCCTGCAGGTGAACGGACGGTACATCCTTCGGGAGGACCTTGCCGCCGTCACGGAGCGGGTGAAGGTGGAGGCTGACGCCATGGAAGACCACCCGAGCCAGTTCGAACTGGTGACGGCCATCGGCATGCTCTACTTCAAGGAGCAGGGCTGTGACATCGTGGTCCTCGAAGTCGGAATGGGCGGCGCGCTCGACTCGACCAACGTCATCGACATGCCGGAAGTGGCAGTCATCACGAACATCGGCCTCGAGCACACGGAGTTCCTCGGGAACACCCTTGAGGAGATCGCCATGACCAAGGGCGGTATCATCAAGAAGGGCTGCGACGTGGTCTGCTACAACAGCGCGCCCGAAGTCGTGAGCATCATCCGCCAGCTCTCCGCGGTCTGGGACGCGAAGTTCCACCTCGTGGACTTCGACTCGGTCACTCCGGTGTCCCACGACCTGTCCGGCGAGACCTTCGAGTGGAGCGGGCTCACCTGCAACGTGCCCCTTCTGGGAGACTACCAGCTCCACAATGCCGCGACCGCTCTGACCGCCATCTCCGCTCTGCGGGACAGAGGCTGGGCCATCCCGGACGATGCCGTCGTCACCGGTCTCTCGAAGACCCGCTGGCCGGCCCGCTTCGAAGTCCTCGGCAGAGAGCCCCTGTTCCTGCTCGACGGCGGCCATAACCCCCAGTGTGCTGAAGTGGTGGCGGAGAACCTCACGAAATACCTCGGGGACGAGAAACTGGTCTTCCTGACCGGCGTCCTCTCCGATAAAGACTACAAAGCAATGATCGCCAGCGTGCTGCCCCACGCGGAGCAGTTCCTCTGTGTGACTCCGGACAGCCCCCGGGCGCTGGACGCCCTGGACCTTCGGGACTACCTTCGCGGACTCGGCTGTTCTGCCGATGCCTATGAGGACATCCCTTCGGCGGTCCACGCGGCGCTCCTCACCGGAAAACCGGTCCTGGCCTTCGGCTCCCTGTACATGGCGGGCGATGTACGTTCGTCCTACTACAAGGAAAAGAAGACCGCGCAGCGGAAGTACTGCATGAACTCCCGGCGGATGCTGACCCCGGAACAGCGGATCGAGTTTTCCGCGGAGCTCTCGAAGAACCTGACGAAGCTGCCGGAAGTCCAGAACGCGACCCACATCTTCTCCTACATGGCGATGCAGGACGAGGTAGACCTCTCGGTCTTCCACGACTGGGCGGAGCAAAACGGCAAAGTGCTGTCGTACCCCATCTCCATGCAGAACGGCCATATGGAGGCCTACACCCTCGGGGAAGAGCCCGTCTGGAACTACGGAAAGTACGGCATCCGGGAACCGAACCCCGACTTCTCCGAACTCCGCGCGCCGGAAGACTTTGACGTCATTCTGGTCCCATGTGTCGGCTTCGACGAGGACGGCGGCCGCATCGGCCACGGGGCCGGCTACTATGACCGTTACATCGACCGGGCACCGGACGCCTGCCGGGTGTGCATCGCCTTCGAGGCCCAGAAACTCGAGAAGGTCGTGGAGGAAGACACCGACATGCCGATGGACTATGTGGTGACCGAAGCGAAGGTCTATACGTTCTGATGTGGTCATAAAAACAGAAAACCGGGACAGGAAGCGTTCCTGTCCCGGTTCTTTTCGTTCTGTTTTGTGTTGTCAGATGACGATGCCGCCGTTGACGCCGAGGACCTGGCCGGTCACGAAGGTGGACCGGGGGCCGGCAAGGAAGACCGCGACGTTCGCGACGTCCCGGGGCGTGCCGAGACGCATGAGCGGAGTCTCGTCGATGAGCTCCTGCATGGTCTCTTCGGAATGCATGGCGTTCATCTTCGTGTCGATGACACCGGGGGCGATGCAGTTGACCCGGATGCCCGAGGGGCCGACTTCCTTGGCGAGCGCTTTGGTCATGCCGATGATGGCTGCCTTGGAGGCCGAGTAGACGACTTCACAGGAGCCGCCGACCTGGCCCCACATGGAGGAGATGTTGATGATGCTCCCCTTCTTGTTGCGGATCATGTACGGCAGGAAGGCGCGGGTCGTGAGGAAGGTGCTCTTCACGTTCGCGTCCATGACGCGGTCGTACTCTTCGAGGGACACATCGCCAAAGAGCATCTGGGAGGAGACCCCCGCGTTGTTCACGAGGACGTCCGGTTCTCCGATGCGCTCGATGACTTCCCGCTCGAGGAGCATGACATGCTGCTCCGAGGTGAGGTCTGCGGAAAAGGCCGATGCCATCCCGCCGCCGCGGGTGATCTCATAGGCCAGCGCTTCCGCCGCCTCTTTATTCTGATGGAAGCAGAGAGCTACTTTATAGCCCTTCTGCGCGTATGCACGGGCGATTGCCTGACCGATGTCGCCGGATGCGCCGGTGATGACTGCGTTCATACAATGTCCCCCCCTTTCGAGGTTTTGAAAAAGCACTCCGCCGGGAATGTGGGCGGAGTGCGGATGGTTCGAGTTCTGTTACGAAGCTTTGCGGGTCGTGGTGGCGCCGTTCGCCTTCTTGGTGACCGGAGCCTGCTCAACGAAGTTGTACTCGTTCAGGACGTCAAAGACCGTGGGGTTGGTCTCGAGAATGCTGACCGGGATCTTGCTGCCGACTTTGCCCTTGTCGTTGATGCGGGCAAGGTAGGTGAGCTGACCGTCTTCATTGAAGTAGTAACGGTT
>Ga0326512_10004436_pt1 | contig 10192 bp, 18 predicted proteins | sample 1_2617_0518_D_FD_203652 | JGI IMG/M metagenome (GOLD analysis project Ga0326512, IMG submission 203652) | Bovine rumen microbial communities from UC Davis, California, United States - 1_2617_0518 | ecosystem: Host-associated > Mammals > Digestive system > Stomach > Rumen | place: USA...
AGTGACATCTTTCTTTTCTGCATTTGGCTCAGGATTGTTATTGTTTCCTGAGAAATCTTTACCTTGAGCAACATCACCTAACTGAGCTTGAGCCTGAATATTTGTTTCCATGCTCTGCTTCTTCTCATCATCAACTTTCTGTAATGCGGCTTTAGCCTGATTTTCAGTCTCACCAAAGTACCACATTCTTGTCTCTAGCTTAGATGTAATGCCTGCATTTATCATGGACATCCTTGTAGCCAACTCTGCTTCTGTATCAACTATAATAGAGTCATCCCACTCAAATGAAATCTGATACTCACCAGGAGGTGTTACCTGATAGAGTGTGCAGTATACATCCATAGCGTAAACCGCATCTCTTAAAGCATCTTCAAGGGCTGCCTGTATATCAGCATTAGTGGAATAACTTCTCTGTTTATTGATTTTTAGCTCAGTTGCAGTCTTTTCGATATTGCCTACATCCTCAGATATTGTACCCCTACTAAATCCTACAATATCCTCTATTCTTGTCAGTATGATATTAAGTCCATTAGCAATAGACTGGTCTCTCAGTGTAGGAGCAAATACTTCATAAGTTTCCTCTGAGTTAAGGTCAACTTTACGGAACAGTCTCTCCTGCTTTGCAGGCATTCTTGTCTGATGCTGACCATTACTGTATTCCTGAATTTGCAAAGCATCACGGTCTACATCAATAGCAAGTTCACCACCTTCAAATTCCCACAACATTCTTGAATACTGCTCATCAGCATCTTTAATGAGGGATACAACTCTACTATATCCAGATACTCCAAGAGGTGAGTAAGGATCAATAGTATTCGCCTCAGGCATCTTAAAGTATGCAAACAGAGGTCTATCTACATTCTTAATAATTACTTCCTCTTCAAGATTAGCCCACTCAGAAACTTCTGCTAATGCACAAGGCTTACCTAAGTCACTGATTGTTGTAGGAACAAAGATTCTGTTTATTCCTGTATTATTGTGAGCTACAAAAGCATAGTTCTTAACTGTAATTGTTCTACCTTCCAGCTTATGATACTCTACTCTTGTATACACTTTATCGTTATCTGTCTTTGTCTGTAAGAAGGCTGCCTCAGTTATCTTTCCGCTATTATCGAAAGAAAGAGGATAAAATCTGTCAGCCTGTACAAAATCAAAATTAAATTCGTACTTAGGCAAAGGCTTTTCAGAAGATAGACGCTCACTATCTTCCTTCGTCTTATCTTCAATAGTAGGTGAGCCTTCATCGTAAATCACAATATATGGCTTAATTACTAATCCGCCCTTAGCTATACCATACTCTAACTGCCGTCTTATCTGTTTGAGCAGTTTCTTATAGGAATCATTCAAGAAATTTGCTCTTTCTACAGGACCATCTGGCTCAGGCTCTGTAATCATCATAGCACCCTGTCCCATAGTAGGATTACCCATAGCATCTATGCCAGGTGGCTGATAATCTGGATTCTCGTTCTCTACATCCTTCATAGGTGGAGTAATCTCACTCTCCATCTCCAGTGTGACCATCCTTGCTTTCTCACTAGCTATAAGAGCTGGTAGACCGAGTGACACAACTCTCTCAGGACTACCTGGAGTAGCATCTTTTAGCCACGGGGCTCTTCCTTCATACATAGCTGACCATAGTTGAATACTATTCATCATATCGTCAGATACTGCCGATTTCACAGATAGCACTTTTTCAACAACATCACGCCCAAACATAGACTTTATTGCTCCTTTCAATTTATCCCATAAGCTCATTCCTGTTCTCCTCTACAAATGACCTTTGTTATATGTAGTATAACATTCAGTGGTTGTGTATTCAATTACTGACCTCTTCTCACCCAATATTTTGATGTAGCGTATCTTATTGAGTCTATAGAGTGGTTGTCTTTGTCAGGATAACCACTAATAACCTCATCCTCTTTGTCTCTGTCATACTCATATTCGATAAACTCTTTATATGTAGCTGGGCATCTCTTAGGATCAATGTAAATATGTTTCAATGACTGCAACCACTTCATAGAGTATGTAACACTGTCAGGCTCCTTTTTTGCAGGTCTAGCACCATATGCTCCATAGCTCTTCCAGTCAGAAATAGACTTAGGCTCAGCACTATCACAGATTATAATATCATCAGGAGATGCAAGAGGTCTTCCAGCAATCTGTAATTCATTAAATATCTTATCGAAAGTATCTTTATTGGATAACTTATTACATCTAAATTCTCCAAATATGTACAGAGTTCTTGTAGAAGGCTCAAAGTGAGATAGTGTGAAGGCAAATGGGTCTGGGAACCATCCCCAATCGACTCCTCTTAACCATCGTTCAAAGCCAAGTATAAAGTCATCGTTCATATACATAGGCTCTACATTTTCAAAGACATTACCGCCTGTACCAACAGGTATACCTAAATACTCATGTTCATACGCTCGAGGATTTGTTTCTTTCAGGTCTTCCGCTTCATCTATAAATGCCTGACCTAGCCACTCTCCAGGCACATCAATGTAATTTGTCGAGGTTACAAGTGTGTTCTCTCTGCTCAATGCATCTGTAGCATACTGATTAGCCCAATTAAGATTAGATATCGGTGGGTTAAATGAGCGAAAATCCCAAAACAATAGTCCACCTCTCATAGTAGACTGTAGTACCTTACGAATTTCCTTCTCTCCTGCAAACTGGTCTAATTCCTCAAACCATGTTATGCCTATATAACCAAAAGGCAATTTCACAGACTTGACTTTGTTGGGGTCATCAAGTCCCATAAACAATATCTGCTGACCTGTAGGCTTATAGACAATAGGGTTAGCAATAGTCTTAGGTATCTGAAAATAATCCCTTAACCCCCATTTGTCTATACCCCATACAACCTGTGACCACACTGAGTTCTTTATAGTGTTACCAATCTTTCTGAACACCAGTGCGTGGACCTTAGGATTATTTACTATTATCAGAGGTATCATCTCAGAGATAAAAGAAGATTTAGCAGAACCTCTTCCGCCTTTAAACACATAATGTACATGCCCATGGTCTAATATGTCATCCATAGCATCAAAATAACAAGGAGCAATGGCTTCATTAACATCTAAAACAATTTCACCATTTTTCTCCTTAGCCTTTTTGTGTCTACCCATAAATCACTCTCTCCTCAATATGAGGTGTACTTCTTTACCAGTTCCACCCATCTCTTTATCCTGCTCAATCTCTCTAAGCCTTCTGTTAAGCTCTTTAGCCGCCGCAGTTCTTTCCTGCAACGAAGCATCAATTCCAAACTGGTCTTTAACTTCTCCTCTCATAACTCTGGTAAGATAGACTAAAACTTCTGTGGCATCAGCAATCTCAGCTCCTCTAACTTCCTCTACTCTAGCCGCAATCTCATTCCTTATAGTGTCATCCATAAGCAACTCTTTGCCTTTTCTGGCATATGCGGCTCTCTTGTCTTTTCTAGTATTCCTAACCATATAGCCAGCTTCCTCAGCAGCCTGAGCAGGATCAGAATACTTAATATATAGGTTGATAAACTTATCCTGTTTAGGTGAGATTCTTGAGCCATCATGAGTAATGCAGGTTCCTGCAAGCAAATTATCCCGTGTTCTAGGCGAAGCATCTTCAGGTATCTGTGAGTTAATCGTCATTTTCCTTTCCTCCTAAATAAGTTTTTACCATATAATCTATACCAGCTCTTCCGTTCTTCTTAGCTAAAACATTAAGATAACCTTGATTATCCTCCTTAATCTCCTCTCCATTGAAGGCATTAAGCATGTCTCTCATGTACAGACACGCATACACTCCGCTGGCGGTCTTGAACAACTCTTTATCTGAATAAGTGCTTTTACCACCATAATAGTATGCATCTTTAATAACGTACATCCTAACTAACTTGCCTTCACCGCCAAAGAATTGTGACGTATTTATTACTATATGTGTGCCGTATATCATGTTAAGCGCATTTGCTATTGTCCTAGCTATCGTTATTGGTGTTGGTGACATAGGTATTCTCCTTATTATTGTAAACATACTATAACACTAAAATATAATCAGTAGCAAGTTCCTGGACCGATGCTACGTGTTTCACGGTCTTTAGATTGTATGTGGCCAGGTATTTTAGACTACTGGGCACGGTCTTTATAAAAAATGCTAACCTGCGGGGCACGGTCATTATAAAAAGCAGCCTCCTACGGGAGAGTGACCCCTTTCTCAGCAAACGTGTTAGCATGTGCTAACAAAGATGCTGGGTGGTGTATAACGCAAAAGAGCAAACAAAAAAAAGCACTGAGTTTTATGTCAGTGCTTTTTTTGTTCAGTTAAGAGCTAAGCAAGTGTATTAGAACGAGCAAAACAATAATTATAACTGTAATAAATGTAAGTATTGCTGATATTATCATATCTTATTAGCTAGCTTGTTCTGTGCTCTGCTTTGCTTTGCTCTGAGTCTGCTTAGCTTTGCTCTGCTCTTTGCTCTGAGTCTCTTTTTGAGTCTTGCTCTGAGTCTCTTTTGTAGCTTTGCTGATATCAGCTATAAACTTGAGACAGTCAGCAAGTGACTTGAACGTAAATCTAATCTCTAAGCCGTCTCTGTGTGAATATATCTGCACGTTGCTTTGCTCTATCAGCTTTGCAAAGTCTTTGTTTTTGCTAAGCTCTGTCAGCTTAGCAACGTGAAAGCGTACACCATAATCACGATAATCGCTCTTTTTAGTAACGTGCTTAATAGCGTTGCGACTCCATATAGAGATTAGTGTGTGCTCTTTTGCGTTTCCGCTCTGAGCCAGCTTGCAGTCATAGTCGCCATTGAACGTTGCTATGTTGTCGATATCGTCTATTAACGATACAAGGCCGAAAGTCTTTGTCTTGCATAACGCTCTGAGCGTTGCAAGCTCTTTCTCTGACATAGCTACACGTGTATTATTGCTATCAAAAGTAGCTTGTACAAGTTTGTAGTTGCTAAAAATTTCATTCTTGTTCATAAAAAACCTCTTTCTACGTGCTCTATGCACGTTCTACAAAATTGTGTGTTCGACGCTTTTAACGTTCATTCAGTTGTCAATGTGCGTTGTGACTGACTCAAGTTGTTATTCAGTTAAGAGCGATAGAGCTTTGCTCTTGAGTAAATCTTACATTAAATAACGACGCTCAGCATATTTTTGTTTACAAGTACATAAAAAACATCAAACTCTAAAACGATTAAGTTAATTTACATCAAGTTGTATACAAGTCACTGCATTAAAAACACTACAAAAGTATTGATTATTTTTGTCTTATGATAACAACTGTCACGATAACCTCTGAAATCAGCTATTTTTGCTGATCCTCCCTATCCGTAAAACCCTCTGTCCAGCGGCTGAGTGTTAATGGGCCTAATGGACAATGGGCCTCTATGGGAATATGGGCAAACATCGAAAATGGACCCAATCCTGAATCGGTTTCTTCTATATTAATATATAGCTATAAATAGGCAAAAGAAAAGCTCCGCTCTGTAAAAGGGCGGAGCTGAATAATGGGTTGTTATTACCAACCCATTCTATCTCTTTCTATATCATAATCCATAGCAAACATTCTGAGGGCTGCATACTTACTCATAGGTCCATGTTCTTGGTAATCTCTTTCTTCCCAACATTCATATGTACTATCCCCGCCCTTGTTATAATGCTTAAGGGCTAAATCCATAAGTTGTTCATAAGTAAGGGCTGCATGGATGTTTATCTCAGTCTCTAATTCTCTGGCTTCCATCTCCTGTTCTTCATCATCAAAGTTATATGGATCTGCCATAACTTCATGTAATGTTCTGTCTGCGGCACTCCAATCTCCTCTTGCTATACATTCCTTTGTTGATTTGATGGCTAAATAATTCTGTGTCATATTGGTATTCTCCTTTCAGTGTGTACTGTTCTTGTTTCTGATTATATGGTAGTATAAGGGTATATCCTTTACAACAGGAATACATTGCAAGAATTGTCCTTTAATGAGGTTTTTGTGCAATTTGACGATAGAATTTTGGCGGGCTTTTTCCAGTCGGATACCTACCCCGTATTTTTCGGCACTTTTCCCTCATACTAACGCCCGCCAAAATTAAGCCACAAGGGGCAAAGCTAGTGGCCTGGTGCCGTTTGTGCAAAATGCATAAAGGGAATAAGGGAACCGCTAATGGCCCCTAAAAAATAGGTCAAAAAATGCAAGATTTCTTGCAAAAATTGAAAAATAGCTTGCATTTCTTGTCGGAGGGCGCCGGGGAGAATGTCTTATGGCGGGGAGAATGGTTGGCTAATGTCTTATGGCGGGGAGAAAAGGAATAATGGAAGCTAGATGGCTACTGAATGGCCCTAGATATAGACCGTATGAATATTAAAGCACAAATGGCATAAATGGTTAAAGAATGGTTATTAGATGGTTTCTATATATGGTTTATATGGTATTATATATTGGTATAATAAATGGACAGGACTCTTGTACCGCCCTCTTTTCTGATTTTGCAGAGCGATATATGGTATACACTAAAAGGTCATGTATCTCTACATGGCCTCTATGTTTCCGCTCTGTTTACAGATAATGGTATTGGTTTGTATTTGCCTAGTTCTATAGATAGATTTATAAATGGAATAGGTTGTCTTTTCGCCCGCCAACTTTTTGGATGAGCTGATATATTCAGATAAATGGTAGTTCATCTAATTCTGGACCACCTCTTTCTATATTGGCTAATAATTCTTGTTTATACCGTTCTCTCTTTTCTGCCCAAGTCTCCGCATTTTTATATTTCTCCCAATGTGACAACGCTTTTTGTTTGTCTGAGAACCATACCTCTAATATATCTTGGTCATCATAGATAGCCCATCTCTTATTCATATATGGACCATATTCTTCTACTAACCGCCTTCTTTTATTCTGCTTTATGGTATTCATACTGGCACCTCTTCATCTTCAAAGGGATCATAGTCATCATATCCGCCCCACTCATCACGCATCATCTGATGTATCATGGAGTTCCAGTTTCTTCTGTCCTCGAAGTAGAATCTCTGAGCCTCAGGGTATTCTTCTCTGGCTTTGGCAATCTTCATATCCTGCCATACTTCTAAATAATCTTCATCAAGGTCATTACCTATGGTGTAACGCTTTACCTCTACTTCATCTCCGCACTCATCTACCATAATCAAAATCATCTCGCTCATAGCGGCTCTCCTTTCATGTGTGCAGCCCTACTACATCAATAGATGTAGGAGCTGATATAATCGTTGTAGGAATCTCTGTACTCGTCCATATCCACATCTTCGTACTCATCCTCAACATCATTCTTGTGATACCACTGCTCTAACTTACTATTGAGGGCAATCATCTCTTCGATTGTCAGGCTACCCATGTGTCTGTTCATTTCTGACCAGTTGTAATGGTTCTGCTCTCTGTAGCTCTCGATGATGGCTAAAACTGTTCTAATATCCTTCTCGGATAAACTCTTTCTTCTCTGTGACATAATCGGTTCTCCTTTCAACTATGTGTGTTCTTCTTTACAAGAATAGGATACTACATAGGTAGTATCCTATCAACTGGAACTTAATGACTCACATCAGTTACCTTGAGGTTACATTTACTTTGGTCCACATAATCAGGCATTATTCTGAAAAACTCCACTATTAAGTCGGATAATTCACAGTAGCCCCACATACTTCTGCCAAACACTATCTTATTATTGGCATTCACCATTTCCAATCTTGCTCTTGTAATCATCTTGGTTCTCCTTTCAATATGTGTTCTTATTTACAAGTATAGGATAGCACAGAGGTGCTATCCTATCAACTGGAACTTATTCGATTGTCAGTGTGAACTCTCCGGTATCACCATAGGCACTAGATATGACGTTGTAGTGGAATACTGACGATTGTCCGTTAGCATAGCTCTCTCGGCGAATCTCTACTGTAAGGGATATTCCATTAAAAGGATTTGCTACATCATATTCAATGTGGAATGTGTTAGGGGAAGTCTTTGATACTTCGGCATTTGCCATTGTATTTTCATCTTCACCGCAAGTAGCAAAGAGCATCATTGATACGGCCAGCTTTTCAATCTCTGTAATGTTTTCGGTAATGTACTTCATAATAGGTCCTCTCTTTCAAATATGTTTTTGTTTACAAGAAAAAGGTAGCACTCAGGTGCTACCTTTTCAACAGGATTATCAATCTCTATGTATAATCCTCTTCTCGTACTCATCTATAGGCATTTCCATCTCGTATGTACTCGCCTTTGTTTGCTTTCTAATCATCATGGATATAATGCTCCCATCTCTATGGTCATATATAGGATAAGCATATATGCAGGAATACCCATAACTTGATGCCCCTATAATATGAAGGCGTCTACCTTTGAGGTAATTGCAATCCTCTCTGATTTTCTCCCAACTGTTTCTCTTCTTGGAAGAAACTTTACCGTATACATCATAAAGAGTCTCTCCTTTAGGATGTCTGTAATTCATATCATGTATGAGGTCTTCTCCTGCTTTTGTTCCATATTTAATCATTGTTGCCATTTTTAACTTTCTCCTTTCAATGTGTGCAATTTATCAACTATAGGATAAAAATCTAATCCAGGCGCTTTATTTTATTATCCCGGACTGCATATTTACCTTATAATCTGTATATCCATTCTCATGTAGCCAACGCACTGTATCAGCGGCTTTCTTAATGTAAGGTAGTAATCCCTCATTATATCTTATCCAGTCTGCAAAGAATATCTCATCCCCTGCCATCTCTGACATAAAGGCATCAGAGTAGGTCTGAATATTACTATTGCTGGTAGTCACAATATCCCTTGCATACTTATCGGACATCGGGTGTTTTGTCCACATATCTTCAAATCTTTCTAGGACAATCCCACTTTCTTTTGACGGGTAAAATCCATCATTCAGTATCATATTCTCTCCTTTCATATATGGCGATTTCAGCATCCATAGCGAAGATATACTTGGCACCATGAAACTTACTCTCTGTTCTTGTTTGCAAATATAGGATAGCATATAGGTACATACCCTACAACAGGAATATTTCAACTCATTTCCTGCTCTTTCCTGACGTTTTTATCTGCTCGTTGATACTTTATATCAAAATGAAATAAAAGTGTTAGGAATCGACTCCTAACACTTTATGGACTACTCTGTATAATCCTTACAATGCTCTGCTTCTGAACAATCAATCAGCTCATTGGTGAGGACACACTTGCAGTAATCGAAAGTATTACCAAAATCATCATACTCAAAGTCCTCTTTACAATATTGGCAATTTTCACAACGAACCATGTTATCTCCTTTCTACTATAATGACATCACATACTGAATAAGGTAATGGAGCACTTCTATATCCTCTGCGGTCATTTCTATATCTGTCTTTATTCCGTGGGAATATACATATTTACACCTATCTATCATCTTATCCGCACTATCTCTGAGATGTTCGGGCATTATCTGAGCATAGAGTCTTTTACCTCTACCTGTATTTGTAGGGTTACTACCTAGTTTATATGTTTCTCCTATTACTTTCATGTGCCGCCCTATTTCTTCATTGGTCATCTTATATACTATCTGCATATTTAATCCTCATAGAAGGCTCTTCTTGCCTGCTCTCTTTCTCCCTCTGCTATAAGGGCTTCTCTCCTCTTCTTATCTGTCTTTGTCATTCTGCCATTACATGGCATTGTTCTTGTGCTTTCACCGCACTCTTTATAATAAACACAGTTTCTACATGGATATTGGCACATATTACACTCTCCTTTCTGCCTCAATCTGGTCATGCCTACAATCATAACCGTATATGATATCCTTTATTTTCTGACCATCTTCCCATAGTGCATAGACTATACCGTTAGATGCTACATGACTATCGAATATACTGGTCAACCTCTCTACTTCTTGAACCCATTCTTCTGCCTTATCTATATCTTCCATAGATGCAGTCTTATCTTCATACAAGTCGGTAACTGCATTATGTGCCCTATCTATGGCATTATAGAGCTTGTGCTGATTCTTTTCCCATGAACATACGGGATATAACTTCTTACCTGTTGCCTTATCTCTGTAAACTTTCATTATGGTCTCCTTTCACACTAACTGTCCATCTTCATTAAGTAGTCTGCCAAACGCATCTACAAGATGGGTTGATAGTATATTATCCCAACCATCTAACTTCAATCTTGCAAAGTGCATTGGAATATCTTCTACCTG
>Ga0326512_10004437_pt1 | contig 10191 bp, 8 predicted proteins | sample 1_2617_0518_D_FD_203652 | JGI IMG/M metagenome (GOLD analysis project Ga0326512, IMG submission 203652) | Bovine rumen microbial communities from UC Davis, California, United States - 1_2617_0518 | ecosystem: Host-associated > Mammals > Digestive system > Stomach > Rumen | place: USA: California...
ACCTCACAATTTGAAAATGGGCAGCAGTGGATAGCTGCCTTGTTCAAACAAGGCCCCACCACCTTGCTTCAGGTCAAACTCGCGACCTCTTTTGTCCAATAATTGAGATAACGAAGCCTCAATATCAACAACCTCACCTATAACTCCAGACTTAATCATTACCATTAGGTGATTAAAGGCTGGACAATGGGCTGTTTTATTAGCCTCCATCAAGATGAGCCCTTTCTCTTCAGCCATCTGATACACTTCTTTTGCTTCATCACCATTGAGAACCATTGGTGTTTCGCAAAGGACATGCTTCCCAGCCTCTAATGCCTGTTTTATATAATAGTAATGTGAAAGATGGGGTGTCGCTATATATACAGCATCTACTGCGTTATAGAAATCATCAAGAACAGGAAACGCTGTAATATGGTCAAACTTTGTCGTTATAGCATGCGCTGCATCAATATTAATATCGTATGCTGCCACAATCTCGACACCGCTAACCACATCAGCTTCTAATGGAAACCTGTTAGCCACACGACCACATCCTATGATACCAACCCTTACATTCTTTGTTGACTCTGCCCTCAACATGGTTGAGCTGATTCCCTCTGTTCGTGGCAAGTAAACGACCTTGCAATATTCATTCAGGTAGTCAAACTTACCTTCCCAGTCTGATCCTATGGCAAAAATATCAATGTCATACTTCTGTATGTCGTCTATTTTCTGACCAACATAGTCTTCAATTATCACCTCGTCAGCAAAACCTGTAGCTTTCACGGCTTCCACCCGTTCAAGTACATTGTTTCTGACATTTAATTTTCCTCTTCCCCTGTCAAAACTGTCACTGGTAACGCCTACTACAAGGTAGTCCCCAAGTTCTTTTGCCCGCCGGAGAAGATTTATATGTCCTTGGTGTAACAGATCGTAAGTCCCGTAAGTTATAACTTTCTTCATTTTTTTAGGATTGCTTTGACCTTTTCTACAACCTTGTTTAGATTAACCGCGCGTGTCAGATTCTCCATAGCGTACGCTTTACTATTCTCTCCCTTTCTTTCTCGTTTCTCTGCCTCCATCTTTCCAAGCTCTATAAAAGCGGTGGTAAGAAGTTCAAGATTATCAGGAGAAACAGTCATGCCACACTCGTTCTCTTCTAATATCCTTTTCGTAGAACTATCTTGGTCAACACTTGCTAATACCGGTTTCCCAGAAAGCATATATGAAGTCAGCTTCGAAGGAAGGCAAAGATTTCCATTACCAGTAGGGAGTGCTAACACAAGTACATCTGCCTGTGACTGTACATATGCGACCTTGTCTCTTGAAACCATATCAAAGATGATGTTCTTGGTGCCAAGTTCTTTAACTAAGTTCATACAATAGTCCTTCTTGTTACCTCCACCATATATACGGAACTCTGCATTTCCGATATTAGCATTCACAAACGCCTTAATCATCAAATCCACATTAGCGTGTCCATTGATGCTACCCACGTAAGCAAACACCAATTTGCCATCCTTTTCCCTTGCTGGGTAATCCTTCAAAAAGTCCTCATCATTCTGCCAGTTATTCACCACCAGATAATTCTCTTTTGCCACACCTCTTGTCTCTGACAGGTAATCCTGCATTTCATCTGAGATAGTCCTCACACAGGCTGCATGCTTCTGATAATACTTATCTATCGGCAACAATATGGTCTTGATCATCCATTTCAACAACCCTGGATAATTCTTATTCGTGAAAAGACATTCTGGATATATATCCTGAATTGGCACCATATATGGGATGCCGTATTTTTTACAGACCCTTGCTACAAGATAAAGTCCAAACAACTGCCACCCGTCATTATAGACAAAGTCTATCTCGCTGTGATGCTCCTCTATATACTCAACAGATTTCCTACCGAAGTCATTACTTTCTTTGAAACGACCAATCAATTCTGACTGAGGATGAGTATAAGACTTTATCAAAATGGTCTTGAATGATTTATCTTCGACATCCGCATTATCAAACTTTGCCCCCATAGGCCTAGTTGGATATGACCTTAACACAGTTACATCATATTCCTTCGCCAACTCATGAGCCAAGTCATAATTGAGGAAGGCAGATGTGACCTGCTCAGGTGGGAACACAGCGGAGATGATTAGGATATTTTTCTTACTCATTACTATCCAAATAGACAAATTATTAATTCCCTACGAAATCTCCACTTTTTCAATTTGAGGATAGGTATGATAATCATTAATCGCATCCAACAAAAGAAAGAACTTTACTCTCAAAAGAATGCTGTTCTTTTATGAACTGCTCTAACAATGTATTACATCTTTTGCAGTATTGAATATAATCGTTATTCTGAATAAACTCCTCTAACTTAGCAACAAGGTTACTACAATTCTCTAATGCAATACCAACCTGATATTTTGAAGCATAATCTCCTTGTGTAGTATTTGCCGTAGTTATCATTGGCTTTTTAAATATCAATGAGTTATAAAACCTATTCGACACAGCTGTATCATGTGTAATAACTTTGGGGTAGAATATGTTGATAAAATCCGCATTTCTGATATAGCCAGGTTCTTTCTCTTTTTGGTAAAATCCCACAAAAGAAACATTCGTAACATTGTTCTTTTTACAATATTCTGCTAGCCGTGGGCTACTCTCCCCTCTTCCTACGAAACTTAAAGAATAATCTACATTACCACTAATTGCATCAATCACGTTTACATTAGCAGAATAATCCCTAATTCCACCTATTGTCATTACATGTCTTTTTCCACTTGGCCATCCACCTTGCGCTTCTTCGTTTATAGCTTTTTCAGCAATGTCCACATTCAAATTGTGACATATCTCATATTTAAAGCCTTGTGGCAATACTCTGAAAAAGCCTGGCGAAGAAACCACATTCATATAGCTATTTGCCAAAAGAACTTTAAAAGGAAGTTTAAGTCGTTGTTCAATTGACAAATCTCTATAATCAAAAATATATCTCCCCTTATAATACTTCTTCAAATACCCTAATAGGCCAATTCCTAATTGAGAACTAAAAATCACAAGACAATCATATTTTTCTTTTCTCAAAACTTTCTTTACAAAAGAACAATATTTAACATCCGCAATTAGCTTCTTAATTGCCCCCGAGTCATTACTTAAGCCATAATCAAAATGGTATTTGACATCTTCATTATCAAGTTTCCGATTGAATGAAATAATGTCATATTCGACACTATGACTATCAAACAATCTCGCGTAAATATCCGCATAGGGACAATTCCAATGAACGGACGGAATGATCAGTGCAACTCTCATACTAAAATCTTAGATATTGTTGTACTATATAATCTACAGTCATCTCTTCCACGTAAGCTTCCTTATAGTGAATGCTATGATGAACAAAATCATTATATACCGTTTCTATTTGACTAGCTATTGCCTTGACATCCTTAACATCAGAAAAATAAGGTATTATATTCTTCTTATATAAATCATTTAGGACTCCAATAGCTGGAGATACAGCAAAAATTGGGATTGACATTTGCATGAAATCAGAAACTTTTGTAGGTAAATATATGCCTTCTTCACAATCAGCCTCAATAATCACAGCAATGTCATACGATAATAACTGCTGAAGGCTTTCCTTATATTCCTTGGGAGAAACGAAAGATACATATTGCTCTAGTTTTAAATCTGATATAAATTTATTTACTGAGGCATCACAATGGCCCAAAATCGTAAAAGAAATTCCTGCATCAGGCCTCGACTCTAAAAACAAACGAAAAGCCTTAAGAAAAGTCTCTGGACTACGAGGGTAACCTAAATAACCAGAATGTACAAGTCTGAGTTCTTCTGTAAAAACATGTTCTGCTCTCTTCTTTGTAGGTATAATAGCATGTGGTATTAAAACGCACTTCTCTTTATCAACTTGCAAATATTTATTCATATAATTGCAAATCCGTATATTTGGAAAAATATGAATATCCGCTTCTTTCATTTTTCCAATAATAATCTTCTGCATTTTAGTTAATTCAACATTTAGTCCCTTGCCATATGGTTCTGGATACATAACTCTGGGGCATGGATCATTCCAAGTAGCCACCCATTTTAAGCCATAATGCTTTTTTAAATGGTAACCTAAAAGCAATGATGGAACGTCTTTTGTTAAGACATAATCATATTGATTTGTAATAAGTCTGTTTTGTACTACTTTCCAGGCTGGATACGCCCAATGATAACCTTTATAAAGAACGCCAAATTTAATAAAAGTAAGAATATTTTGGAGGATAGTCTTAAGATTAATAACATTATCCACCTCTATAATATCAAGATTATTTAACAGGACACCAAAACTTTCTAACGTATCCGACGGATAGTGCTCCCATTTCCATTTTCTAGAGACCAAATCAATACTAAATTCCTGAGAGGAAGAAAGTGCTTTTAGTAATTTAATGTTGACTATCGCTTCTGCACCAGTAACAGGGTAACTACTCGGAGCTATCATTAACACCTTTTTCATATATAAAATATTATTATAAATTATTTAGTTGTGGTGTCCACACCGTCATAATTTGTCGATGGAAACTTATTATTTACACATAGAAAACCGAATACCAGTGCAGGGAGGCCTATAAACAGAAGGGAGTTCTCGTATCCCCAAAAAAACAAAAGCCAAATAAAACCAACAAAACACAAAGGACTGTATTTGATTCCTTTAACCAGTTTAAACAATATTAAAACAAAAAAGAGCAACCCGATAATGCCAAACTTTAAATAGATAACATTCATGCTTTCATGCAACCTATAAAACTTATCACTATCATATTGATCCATCGTGAAACCGGATTCACTTCTATCCCAAAAATATCCATTACTATGTATAGAGCCACCATACCCCCTGCCAGGAAGCGCAAATATCGGCTGCTCGACATACTGTTCAGAAACATTAATTAGCTCTACAAACCTAAATCTCGAGGATTGATCCATGTCATCCAAATTACCACTATCAGCGGCCTCAAAAATGGATACGAACTCTAATAATTTTAGGTTTTCGGTTTCTGAGATAAATGAATTTACTATAGGAACAAGTTTAATAGCGAAAACCGCAAAAGCACCGATAACAGTGCCATATAAAATAAAATTATGTTTTATGTTTTTAAATAAATAATATAATCCAACAAGAACAGATGCGGTAAAAACCATCCATGATTTTCCATTCATACAACTATCAAAACTCAATTGGAAATATATAGTTGACATGAAAGCCACAATTATTATCGCTTTGTCCTTATATGTTTTCATTAAGCCGATGAAAAGGATAATACAGGACATATAAAAACTCGGAAGTGGCAACATTAAAACCTTGTCTCTCGTTTGAACAAAATCAGCATATATACCCAGTGACGTTGTTATCCAAGCTATTATTATATAGGAAATAAAGATATGAATTACTAACGAGAAATACTTCTTTGAAAAGAAGTGGTCTTCATTAAAAGCATTCAAGCATATCAATATCATTAATGTCGGGACAACACATTGGTTAATATCTGATATTATAGCACGATATTGAAAACCATTTACTAGAATAGATAAAAAGCCCATTACTAACCCAGAGAGAATTGTATATGCTGCGAAAATTGAAAGTGAGTTGGAATTCTTTCTAATTTGTTCTTTTTTTGGAAAACACACAATTATAAACAAGAAAAAGAAACTTAAAAGCATTAAATATCCATGAAAAAGTGGAATATTTTCAATACTATAAATAGTTTCTAGACCTCGAGATGTTCCAAAGAAAACAGTATTTGAATAACTAGTAGTATAAAACAAACACATATATAACAATGCTTGTTTATATTTCTTCGATACAAGAAAATAATAAACAATAGCATTCTCTAATAAAGCTGTGATTATTGCTAATGCACCTACATACAAACACATCAAATGAAGAAAAATAAGCAAAGAGACTCCTGCCAACAAGGAAATGCTTATTATAATCTTATCTTCATTATTATTATCACCGACAGCAACCATATTCTCAAACATTAACTTATATCCATCAATAAATATGGCCCACTTATTAGTTTCACTTGCTAAAAGACTTTAGCTAAGTATATTTGTTAGAATGTTGTTTATTTCTCTCTCTATCGATTCGTTAGAATGTTCTTCAATGAAAATGTTTCTCTCCTCTTCACTAAATTGGGGCTTCTCAATTATTAGGTCAAAAAAGGTCTTAACACTGTCAAACATCAAACAATTAGTTGGATATTTTTCGGAAAAATAGTGTACAATATCAATATTGTTGCCTATAAGAACTTTATGCTTGGTCATTGAATTAAGTATAACAGAAGAAAACCTGAACCTATAGGAAGGAGGGTAAATAACAAGTACATAATCTGAAGTATTATATAATGACTCATATTCATCCTTTGTCAAGAATCCCTTCATAAACTTTATGGGAGCAGGAACATTATTATAATCTTTATTTGTTCTTAATGTCAACTTAATACTATTCTTAGCGAGAATACCATTCTTTTTTTCATATTCTATGATTGACTCTATAATAGATTCATCATTTGACAATCCTGGACTAAGAACGCTAGTAAAAGCATTTTTCTCCTTTCTAGCCACAGGATTATTTACCGTGAATAATGGGTGATGTATAAAGTGTATATTATCATTATTAACCCCCAATGTATTAATATAATCACCAATGAAAGGAGCAAATACCAAATGATGTACCTTATTGGCATAATTAAGATAATGACAAAGCATTGATGAACTTGCTATATCATCCACATTATAATGTTCAATAATTAAAACCGGTTTCTTACACATCCATCTATACTGCCATTCAAAATGTCGTGTGTGATACGTTGTAACCAAGGATAAATCATATCTTTCACCTATTATACTTATTCTCGCTAAGAAAAAATTAAAAAAATGTGCTAAACGTTTATACCACAACCCACCGTGATCTAGATCAAGCAAGGGGATATTTTTATACACAATATTATTGGAAACACAATCGTAATAATTATTCTTGTTGATTACTATTAATGAGTTATCTTTAGATAATAATTCAATAATACTATTATATAGTTTCCTATGTGCTTGAGGCAGCCATGTATCAAATATCACAATTCTCATCGCAATATTACTTTTTTAATCTTTTAACAATATCTTTTAAAATATTCAATGAGAAACTCAAACCGTTTTTTGCAAAAGTAGATAGTGAAACCTTATAGAGCCTAAGAACATACAATGGCCACTTCCATAGGTTGTATGAGAGAGAAACTACAAGAGGAGAAATAACTAAAGCCCATATTCCCAGCCCTGTATATTTGGTCAAAACATATGACAAAAAAACTGCTATTACAGAGGAAACAATAAATGCGTTTGTATAAGGTAATGTATTAAAAGTGGATATTAAGGAGGCACAGTATTGATAAATTTGGTTCACTAAAGCCAAAAAGAAAACCGCTATCAGCAAAGATACTTCAATAGTTAATGTAGGTTTTAACCATTTGATAATAGGTACTAACAATAAGACCACACAGGTTAATACCACAAAAGAGAAGACAAATAACACCATTGTACCTGAAAACAACTTTTGGCCTCCTTCACTATCACGTTTTACAGCTTTTTCTTGTAGTTTCGGTAATGCTGATGAAAACGGGATACCAGCTATAGTCGCGGCAATCGAAGAGAGTTGTACGGAGAGACCATAAGATCCAGTTGTTGCTAAGCCTAATATTGATGAACAAATAAGTGTGTTCACTTGTGTATTAAGATAATTCGATAATGTTACTAAGCCATCTTTTGATGCATTGTGCCATATAATTTTAAATGTTTTATTCACCTCAATCCATGAAGTTTTTGTCTTAACCTTACTCAATCGTTCCTTAATATTCTCATACCTATCAAAATATATTTTTGAACTTAAACGCAATGCTATTCCACTCAGTAAATATGCGACAGAAACACCAAGCACCCCATATCCAGCGTATAACAGAAGTATCGATGCAATAATTTGAACTAATTTTGTGATAATTGCCGCTTTATTATTCTCAGCTATAGCTCCAACTCCAAGTAAAAATGACGTATAATAACAATAACGCATATTAAAAGCTACACCTACAGAATATAAGATCCAAGCAAGAATACTGGATGAATCTAAAGATTGTATATAGAATAACCCAGCTGTTAGCAAAAAAACAAGGGCTATCCCAGCAATGGTTGTATATATAACTTTGCAAGTTTGAAGGACTATTTTGAAATACTCAAAATTTGTTTCTTGATTATAATGAATTTCAGCAATTGAATCTTTTTTTAGTGAATCTACACCACACCATGCGTAAGAAATATTTCTTGCAACCGTTGAAGCAAAGCCAAAATCTAATAGAACGACTATTTGACTAATACTTCCAAAAACATACCAAACACCAAGTTCATCGTCAGATAACAACTTTAAGACAACCGGCAAAAGAATAATATTTGCAGCAACCTTAAAGAAGCTGCCAACATATGCCCACCCAACGTCTTTTTTTCCAATTGTAATTTGACTCATAGGGGGGATTTGAATTATCGATTTAGAGTTGAGCAGGAAGTGACTTCACTCCCTGCTCGAGAATGAAAACAGGCAGTATCTAACAGTCAACTCATCAGTTAACCCAAACAATAGCGCTCTACTTCTTCTCCCTTCAGTGCCCGAACGATGCGCAAGCAGGCCTTACCATCACCGTAAGGGTTGACAGCCTTGCTCATTTTTTCGTATGCAACAGGGTCATCAAGGAGTACGCTGACCTCATTAACAATCAGGTCATGATTAGTACCCACCAAGTGGACAGTGCCACTCTTCAAAGCTTCAGGACGTTCGGTGGTGTCGCGCATCACAAGCACAGGCTTGCCCAATCCGGGAGCCTCTTCTTGAATGCCACCGCTGTCGGTGAGCACCACGGTGCTCTTCTCCATCAGATAGACGAACTCCAGATACTGTAGAGGCTCAATGAAGAAGAAGTTCTTGTATACGGTTAAATCTTCACCGAACACCTCGTGGATAGGCTTGCGAACATTGGGGTTGAGGTGCATGGGATAGACAAAGTCCACATCGGGATACTTCTCACTCAGGTCTTTCATCGCCGTGACCATCGAGATAAAACCGTCACCGAAATTCTCTCTCCTATGACCCGTGATGAGCACGAGCTTCTTTCCAGCGTCCAAACGTGTGACATCATAACCGGCTTCTTTCAGAACCTTGACTTGCTCGTCGGCAAGTGATTTGTCGTTCTTCAGCTTCTCCACCACCATGTGCAGGGCATCAATCACAGTGTTACCTGTCACGAAAATCTGCCCCTGAGCCTTCTCTTCTTTCAGATTATTCTCAGAAAGCGGTGTCGGAGAGAAATTAAAAGTAGCAATACGGCCTGTAATCTGGCGGTTCATTTCTTCCGGCCAAGGACTGTATATTTTGTGTGTACGAAGACCAGCTTCTACATGTCCTACAGGTATCTGCTGGTAGAAAGCAGCAAGGGCTGCGGCTGTCGAAGTAGTGGTGTCTCCGTGTACCAACACCACATCGGGCTTGCACGCTTTGAACACATCGCGCATGCCAGTAAGCACGCGGGCGGTGACATCATACAGATCCTGACCCAGCTTCATGATATTAAGGTCGAAGTCTGGCTTGATGTCGAATATCTGGAGCACCTGGTCAAGCATCTCACGATGCTGACCTGTGACACACACTACAGTATTGAAATCATCTGGGTATTTTTGGAACTCCTTCACCAGCGGAGCCATCTTAATAGCCTCCGGCCGGGTTCCAAACACTAACATAACGGTTTTCATCTTGATATAAATTTGTAATAAAGTGCATTTACTGCGCTAACACTTTTTTATCGAGTTACCGCATTATTATCATTGATAGTTTTTAAACTGATATCGTTCATCTTTCCTTGACAATCACCCATGAGGTTATGCATGAAAAAGGTCATCTGTAAGCATTCAATTGCTTCGGAGTTCCTTTATACAAAGGGATGTAAGCGGTCATTTTAGACCCGTTAAGGCCTATGACAACCATATTTTTAGTAATCTTTAAAATTTGAATTCGGAATTAATAGATGGCAGGAGCCACCTGGGGCTGCCATTTGTGGGCAACCAAGTTGACCAACTGATCCTTGGCAGTATTCTTGATGCAACGGAATACGTCACACAAGTATTATA
>Ga0326512_10004438_pt1 | contig 10191 bp, 6 predicted proteins | sample 1_2617_0518_D_FD_203652 | JGI IMG/M metagenome (GOLD analysis project Ga0326512, IMG submission 203652) | Bovine rumen microbial communities from UC Davis, California, United States - 1_2617_0518 | ecosystem: Host-associated > Mammals > Digestive system > Stomach > Rumen | place: USA: California...
ATGCTGGTAGGCAACAACATCGCCCTGGTTATCTATGGTATCCTCTTTGCAAGAATCTTTGATTCCCTCTTGTTTAGTGGACTGAGCGACGGATTCCGAGTGACGGCCGATACGCTCTTATCGACGTTGGTGGTGCTGTTCACGGGTGAGTTCCTGCCTAAGAATATATTTAAGTCGAGTCCCAATACCCTGTTGACGTTCTTTGCCGTCCCCGCCTTCGTCTGCTACGTTATCCTTTATCCCATCTCCCGTTTCGTTACCATGTTGTCGCGAGGACTGATGCGGATGGTGGGTATTCACATCGAGAAGGAACCTGACGACAAGGAGTTTACGCGTGTTGACCTGGACTATCTTGTTCAGTCGAGCATCGACAATGCCAAGAACGAGGAGGAGATAGAGGACGAAGTGAAGATATTCCAGAACGCCCTGGAGTTTACGGAGACCCGTGTCCGTGACTGTATGGTTCCTCGTACAGAGATTGACGCCGTGGAGGATACGTGCAGTACTGAACAGCTGAAACAGATGTTTATAGAGAGCGGCCACTCCAAGGTCATTGTCTATCATGAGGATATCGACCACGTGGTGGGCTATATCCATTCTTCCGAGATGTTCCACCATCCTAAGGACTGGCGTAAGGGTATCCGCAAACTGACCTTTGTGCCTGAGACTATGCAGGCCTCGCGCCTGATGAAGACCTTCATGCAGCAGCAGCGGTCGCTGGCTATCGTCGTCGATGAGTTCGGCGGTACCAGCGGACTGATAGCTTTGGAGGACATCGTCGAGGAGATTTTCGGCGAGATTGAGGACGAGCACGACTCCAACAACTACGTAGCCAAGCAACTGGAGGACGGAGAGTACATCCTGTCAGCCCGTCTGGAGATTGAGAAGGTGAACGAGATGTTCGGATTGCGTCTGCCTGAGAGCGACGAATACATGACCGTCGGCGGACTCATTCTGCATGAATATCAGTCGTTCCCCAAACTGAACGAAATTGTCAGAATTGGCAGCTTTGAGTTCAAAATTGTTAAAAATACAGCCACAAAAATAGAACTTGTGCGATTAAAAGTAGAAGAATGAGCGGTTTTTTGCTGAAAAATTTCGTCATGTCCGACATTTTTAGTAATTTTGCCGACTGATTGCGAAAACAGAATAAATAACAAATAAAAATAACAACAAAAAATGGCAGCAATTGGAAAAATCAGAAGCTGGGGACCAGTCCTTGTAACAGTCATTGGTCTGGCCCTGTTTGCATTCATTGCCGAGGAGATGTTCCGTTCTTGTGAAACCTCCAAGAACAACGAGCGTCAGCAGGTCGGCGAAGTGTTAGGTGAGAAAATCAACGTTCAGGACTTCCAGGCCCTTGTCGATGAGTATCAGCAGGTCATTAAGATGACCCAGGGTCGTGACAACCTGAACGAGGATGAGATGAACCAGATTAAGGATCAGGTTTGGAACACCTTTGTGAGCAATAAGATTGTGGAGGCTGAGACTGAGAAGCTGGGTCTCACCGTTACTGATGAGGAGATGCAGAACATCCTGCGTGAGGGCAAGAACCCCATGCTGATGCAGACTCCCTTCGTGAACCAGCAGACCAATCGTTTCGACGTGACCGCCTTGCAGAAGTTCCTCAACGACTACAAGTCTAACAACAACCCGCAGTTGGCCGAGCAGTACAAGACCATCTACGACTACTGGACTTTCATTGAGAAGACGCTCCGTCAGCAGACTCTTACTCAGAAGTATCAGTCGCTGTTGTCTCATTGCCTGTTGTCGAACCCCATCAGCGCCAAGGCCGCTTTCGAGGGTCGTCAGCAGGAGCGTAACATCCTGCTCGCCTCACTTCCTTACTCTAGCATTAAGGACAGCGAAGTGAAGGTTGAGGATGCTGAGCTCAAGGCAAAGTACAACGAAGAGAAAGATATGTTCAAGCAGTATGTCGAGACTCGCGACATCAAGTACGTGGACTTCCAGGTCGTTGCTTCTCAGGCTGACCGCGATGCCCTGATGCAGACCATGAAGGATGCCAGCCAGAAGCTGCAGAGTGGTGCTGCTGCCGCTGAGATTGTCCGCAAGGCTCAGTCTCAGGTTCCCTACGTGGGACTGCCCGTCACCAGTCGCGCACTGCCTTCAGACATTGCCGCTCGTATTGACTCTATGGCCATTGGCCAGACCACTGCTCCGTTCGAGACCACCACTGATAACACTTTCAACGTGGTGAAGCTCATCAACAAGCAGCAGTTGCCCGACTCTGTTGAATATCGCATGATTCAGGTGGGTGGTGCTACCGCTGAGGCAGCTCAGAAGACTGCCGACAGTATCTATACTGCCCTGAAGGCTGGTGCTCCTTTCGACTCTATTGCCAAGAAGTATGGTCAGCAGGGTACCAAGCAGTGGCTTACCTCTGCCCAGTATCAGAATCAGACGAGCATCGACGCTGACACCAAGGAGTATCTGACTACTCTGAACACACTGCCTGCTGGCGAACTGAAGAATCTGACGTTCTCGTCAGGTAACGTGATTCTCCAGGTGACTGACCGCCGTGCGATGGTGACCAAGTATGACGTGGCTATCATCAAGCACACCATCGACTTCTCGAAGCAGACCTATAGCGATGCTTACAACAAGTTCAGCCAGTATGTCAGCGAGAATACCACCATCGAGGGCCTTGAGAAAAATGCCCAGAACTTCGGCTTCAAGGTCAGCGAGCGTGCTAACATTGCCAACTCTGAGCATAATGTTGTTGGTATCCGTGCCACCCGCGAGGCTATGAAGTGGATCTTCGATGCTAAGCCTGGTGCAGTGAGCCCCCTCTATGAGTGCGGTTCCAACGACCACCTGCTGGTTGTCGCTCTCGACAAGATTCACCCCGTGGGCTATCGTTCACTGGAGTCAGTTCTGGCCGACGTGACTGCTGAGGTTCTCCGCGACAAGAAGTTCGACGTGCTGAAGGCCAAGTTCGAGGGTGTCAAGAGCATTGCCGATGCTAAGGCCAAGGGTGCCAAGGTTGACTCTGTGAACCAGATTACCTTCGGTTCTCCTGCCTTCATTCAGGCTACAGGTACTTCAGAGCCCGCTCTGGCTGGTGCTGTGGCTGCCACGAAGGCTGGCGAGTTCCATGCTACTCCTGTGAAGGGTAACGGTGGCGCATACGTCTTCCAGGTGCTGAGCGTCAACGATACGAAGGGCGAGTTCAAGGAGAAGGATACTGAGGCTACGCTGAAGCAGCAGGCCATGCAGGCTGCAAGCCGCTTCATGCAGGAGCTGTACCAGAAGGCTGGGGTTACTGACAAGCGCTACCTCTTCTTCTAAACTCCGCACAGACAATAGCCGTGGCGATGGCCACGTTCAACGACTCTGCCGTATCATCTGTACGGTATGAAGGTATAAGCAGGCGACGGTTCACCCGTCGCCTGACTTTTTCTGTCAGTCCGTTACCCTCGTTGCCCATGACGATGATGCCGCCAGGCGTCAGTTCCTGCTCATAGAGGTTCTCGCCGTCGAGCAGCGTCCCATAGACGGGAATGTCGTCGGCCAGCTGGTCAAAGAAGTCGGGCAGTGAGGTGTAGGTCAGGTTGACCCTTGCTATGCTGCCCATAGTGGCCTGTACCACCTTGGGGTTCCAGGCGTCTGCCGTCTCCTCACTACAGATGATGTGCTCAATGCCAAACCAGTCGGCTTGTCTGATGATGGTTCCTAAGTTGCCTGGGTCCTGTACGCCGTCGAGTGCCAGGACGAGGGTCGAGGGCTGTAGGTGGGGAATGGCAGGCTGGGGGATGGGAAAGACAGCCAGCACCTGCTGGGGGTGTTGCAGGAAACTCACTTTCCGCAGTTCGTCATTGCTGATGCGCTGTATCTCTACGGGCTGCGGTGCCACGTAGTCGTCAGTGGCAAAGACGGCTGTTGGCGTCCATCTTCTCATCAGGTCGCCTACCACCTTGGGCCCTTCAGCTACAAACAGTCCTTCACGCTGCCGGAACTTCTTGAGTTCCAGTTGTTTGATATGCTTAATCTGGTTCTTGCTAATCATTGTTCACGAAAAATATCATAATTATTCTTGTTTCAGCGGCAAATATACGAAAAAAGTTGTATCTTTGCATCCTATTAATACATTTTTTAATATGACGGACAACAGCTTAAACAAATATTTAGACGAGATTGGGCGTGAACAACTGCTTACTGACGAACAGGAACGCCAGCTTTCTGAGCGGATTCTGCGTGGCGACCAGCGTGCCATTGGCCGTCTGGTGGAGGCCAATCTGCGCTTTGTGGTGAAGATAGCCACCCTCTATCGTGGTCAGGGACTCCAGTTGGACGACCTTATCAGCGAGGGCAACATCGGCATGATGACGGCTGCTGCCAAGTTCGATGCTTCGCGAGGCATCCGTTTCGTCAGTTATGCTGCCCCTTATGTCCGCCGCCAGATAGAACGGGCTATCGAGCAGCAGAACGGTATCTATAAGGTGCCGAAGGATGCCGACCGCCTGGCCCGTCAGAACGGACGGCCCTTGTCCGTCGATGCGCCGCTGGGTTCCCGTTCCAATATGAGCCTGCTTTCCGTCCTTGTCAATCAGGATGCGCCGCAGGCCGATGAGCGTGTCTATTCCGAGGCCATTGAGAATGCCATTGAGTTTGCCCTCTTCTCGCTCAGTCAGCGCGAGACGGAGGTCGTCAACCGCTTCTTCGGACTTGACCGCGAACACGAGACGATGGCTGAGATTGCCGAGGACTTAGGACTGAAGCGTGAGCGTGTCCGTCAAATCCGTAATCGGGCCATCCGCCGCCTGAAAAAAAACTACCGCCACAAGCTTGCTGAGTTGCGGCGGTAGTCCTATAGGTGTCTGTTTCCTTGTTACTTAATCAAATCGACTGAGCGCTTCAGGAACTTATCGAGCGCTTCGCCCTTCAGCATACCGTTCTGTAACAACGCCAGGTCGATGAGCTGGTGGACAATGTCGTTCTTGGCGGCGTAGTCGGCAATGACGGCCTGCTTTTTGTCCTTCTGCTCCTGCACGGCCTTCTCGGCCTCGGCCTTCTGGTCCTTGTCCTCCTGTGTCAGTTCGTCATACTTCTTCTTGTCCTGCTGCTGACGGATGACGGCCAGACGGGCTTCCTGTCCCTTCAGTTCAGCATCGATGGGCTTCAGGGCCTCCTCAGTAGCCGTCTTGGCGTCGTCGAGAACCTGCTTGATGAGCGGGTGGTCGCTGTTCAGCACGATGTTCAGCGAGTCAGGCATCTGTCCGTAGAAGTTCATGCCCTGCTGGAACTTGCTCATCTCCTTCATACGGCGCATCCACTCATTCTGGGTGATGATGACTGGGCGGGCTGCTGCGCCGAGCGCGTCCACCTGTACCATGAACTCTGTACCCGTCATCGTTGGCAGTTGTGACTTGAATACGGCTGACAGATTGTCACAATCGTCCGTGCTCAGGTCGTTCTTCGGAGCGTCGCTCTTCTGGATGAGGCGGTCGATGATGTCGCTGTCAACACGGGTGAAGCGGCTCTTCTCAAACTTCTGCTCCAGCGTCTGGATGGTAGGCACGTCGAGCTGTCCGTCAAGCAACAACACGCTGTAGCCCTTGTCCTGGGCAGCCTTGATGTACGAGTACTGCTCCTCCTTGTCCGTAGCGTAGAGGTAGATGAGCGTGTCGTCCTTGTCCTTCTGCGAGGCCTCAATCAGTTTCTTGTACTCATCGAAGGTGAAGTACTTGTCCTCCACGTCCTTCATCAGCGCGAAGTCCTTGGCACGGTCGTAGAAACCCTCCTCGCTCAATATACCATAATTGATAAAGAGCTTCAGGTCGTCCCACTTCTCCTCGTACTCCTTGCGGTTCTCGTTGAAGATAGCCTTCAGGCGGTCAGCCACCTTCTTGGTGATATAGGTCGAAATCTTCTTCACCTCACGGTCGCTCTGCAGATACGAGCGGCTCACGTTCAGCGGGATGTCCGGCGAGTCGATGACACCGTGCAGCAGCGTCAGGAACTCAGGCACGATACCCTCCACCTGGTCTGTCACAAACACCTGGTTGCAGTACAGCTGAATCTTGTTGCGCTGCAGTTCGATGTTCGACTTGATCTTCGGGAAGTACAAGATACCCGTCAGATTGAACGGATAGTCCACGTTCAGGTGAATCCAGAACAGCGGCTCGTCGCTCATGGGGTAGAGCGTACGGTAGAACGACTTGTAGTCCTCGTCCTTCAGCGTCGACGGCGTCTTCGTCCACAGCGGCTCCACATTATTGATAATGTTGTCCTCCTGCGTGTCCACCATCTTCTTCTCATCGCTCGACCACTCCTGCTTCTTGCCGAAAGCCACAGGCACGGCCATGAACTTGCAGTATTTGTTCAGCAGTCCCTCCAGCTTCGACTTGTCAAGAAACTCCTTGCAGTCATCGTCAATATAGAGGATGATGTCCGTACCACGCTCCTGGCGGTCGGCCTCGTCAATCTCGTAGGCCGGACTGCCGTCGCAGCTCCATTTCACGGCCTTCGCGTCGTCCTTGTACGACTTGGTGATAATCTCCACCTTCTTCGACACCATAAACGAGGAGTAGAAGCCCAGTCCGAAGTGTCCGATGATGTTATTGGCATTGTCCTTGTACTTCTCCAAGAAGTCCGAGACGCCTGAGAAGGCAATCTGGTTGATATACTTGTCAATCTCCTCCTCGGTCATGCCAATGCCGTGGTCAGAGATGGTGATCGTACCCTTGTCTGCATCCAAGCTGATATGCACCGTCAGGTCGCCTGCCTCACCCTTGAAATCGCCCTTCTGCTGCAGCGTCTTCAGTTTCTGGGTGGCATCGACGGCGTTCGACACCATCTCACGCAGGAAAATCTCATGGTCTGAATAGAGAAACTTTTTGATGACGGGGAAGATGTTCTCAGTCGTAACCCCGATGTTACCTTTTTGCATAATCTTATCGTTGTTTTATTTGTTTCCGACATTGCCTCTGCAAAAAGTGTGCCAAAAACAGGGACACGCAGTGACACTGTGACGCAGTGACACAGTTGCATAAGGTGAAAACTGCGCTGTGACTTTGGGAAGAAAGAAAAAATTTATATTATATATATATTATAATATATATATAATATAATATATATATCTATTAGAAAATGACACTTCGCCGATAGCAAATGCAACTGCGTCACAGTGTCACTGCGTCACACCGTGATCGTCACAGATAGGCCATCTGACAGTGCTAAATGGGCCACTTAGCACCCTCAGATGGGCCATCTGAGCTACAAAGGTGACTGTGTTCGTTTTTCGTTAGCTATTGTTCTCCTCGCGCTTGTCGTAGGCTTCGTAGGCGTTGACGATGCGGGTGACCAGGCGGTGACGGACGATGTCGGAGCGGTCGAGGCGGACGATGCCGATGCCGTCGATGCCGTCGAGCAGGTTGAGGGCTTCGATGAGTCCGCTCTTCTGGGTGCGGGGCAGGTCAATCTGGGAGGTGTCGCCCGTGATGATCATCTTGGTGTTCCACCCCATGCGGGTGAGGAACATGCGGAGCTGGGCGGGGGTGGTGTTCTGTGCCTCGTCGAGGATGACGACGGCGTCGCTCAGGGTGCGGCCTCGCATGAAGGCGAGGGGGGCTATCTGAATGACGTGCTTCTCCATCATGTCCTGCAGCTTGACTTGCGGCAGCATGTCCTCCAGCGCGTCGTAGAGCGGTTGCAGGTAGGGGTCAATCTTGTCCTTCATGTCGCCAGGCAGGAACCCTAACTTCTCGCCGGCCTCGACGGCAGGGCGGGAGAGGATGACCTTCTTGGCGGTCTTCTCCTTCAGGGCCTTCACGGCGAGGGCTATCGAGAGGTAGGTCTTTCCCGTTCCGGCTGGTCCTACGGCGAAGAGCATGTCGTTTTGCTTGTAGGCCTCTATCAGCCGCTGCTGGTTCTGGGTACGGGCCTTGATGGGGCGTCCTGACATGGTGTAGACCACTACGTCCTCAGGCATTTCCTTGGCCCGTCCGCCTCTGACGATGTCGAGGATGTCCTCTTCGCGTAAGGCGTTGAACTTCAGGATGTGACGGCGCATCTGCTCGATGTGCTCCTCAAAGATGGCCATCTGCTCTTCGTCGCCAAGGACGCGTATGACGTTGTCGCGCGCCACGATGCGCAGCTTGGGGTATAGCGAGCGAATCATTTGCAGGTGGGCGTTGCCGACTCCGTAGAATGTAACGGTGTCGATGTCTTCCAATACGATGTGCTTCTCAGTCAATATTTGTACAATTTTAAGTTTTTGCTTGCAAAGTTACGAATAATATTTGTATCTTTGCACCTTGAAAGGGATATTTTTTATGAAACTAACGAAAAAGCAATACTTGAAGGGGTTCTTAGCCGTCACGTTGCTGTTGGCCTTGGTACGTCTGGTGTTCCCAGGGGTGGCTGGTCCTGCGATGGCGGCAAAGGCTGAGACGGCGGTTGCCGAGCCGTCTGTCGTATCGGCAAAAGACGCTGTGAAGACGAGGCCGCACCGCATATTGAGCGTTCCGAGCTATAAGGCTGAGTTCCCTGATACCAACGCCGTCCAGCTGGTGGCTGCCCAGCAGTGGGGCGTGTCGCCTGTGAAGAACCGTGCCGACGCCGAGGCACGCAAGAAGGAGTTGGTCTATGTCGGCAGTTCGCCCTATTACCATGTGGACCCGCTGCGCCAGAGCATCCCCTACTTGGTGCCGAGGGCTGCCGTACTGCTGCAGGACATTGGCCAGGCGTTCTTTGACTCTCTATATATAAAAGGTGTACCACTGCATCGATTCATCGTGACCAGTGTGCTGCGTACGGAGGAGGATGTGGCCCGTCTGCGCCGCTTCAACGGCAATGCCACTGAGAACTCCTGCCACCTCTACGGCACGACGTTCGACATCTGCTACAACCGCTACGAGACGGTGGAGGACCCTGACGGTCCGCGCCGCCGCGAGGTGCGCAACGACACCCTGAAGTACGTCCTCTCGGAAGTGCTTCGCGACATGCGGCAGCAGGGGCGGTGCTACATCAAGTACGAAGTGAAGCAGGGATGCTTCCACATGACGGTCAGGTAGGGTCAGAAGTGTTAAATTATCACTTATTCCGGCAAAAAACTGACAAAATGTTTGTTGGTTTCAGATAAAAGTAGTAATTTTGCCGCCGTTTTAAACAAAACGACTTAGCAATGAGATATCTGAACAGCCTACTGAACGTCATTATTATTATTCGACTGCAACGAGCGGCCGGAAGTGACAAGGTATGTTAGATATTGAAGATTAAACATCGAAGATAGCATATAACGACGAGCCTTTCTCACTTCCGAGTGTGAAAGGCTCGCTTGCATTTGATAGTCAATTAAAAAACGTAATGGAAAAAAGAAAGAGATGAACGACAGATTGTTTATTTTCGACACGACGCTGCGCGACGGTGAGCAGGTGCCCGGCTGCCAACTCAACACGGTTGAGAAGATACAGGTAGCCAAGGCGCTCGAGCAGTTGGGCGTCGACGTGATTGAAGCAGGATTTCCTGTGTCCAGTCCTGGTGACTTCAACTCAGTGATTGAGATTTCAAAGGCCGTCACGTGGCCCACCATCTGTGCGCTGACGCGCGCCGTCGAGCACGACATCGACGTGGCCTTCGAGGCCCTGAAGTATGCCAAGCACAAGCGCATCCACACGGGTATCGGCACCTCAGACGAGCACATCCAGTACAAGTTCAACTCCACCCGTGAGGAGATTCTGGAGCGTGCTGTGGAGGCCACGAAGTATGCCAAGCGCTATGTCGATGACGTGGAGTTCTACTGCGAGGATGCCGGCCGTACGGACAACGAGTACCTGGCACGGGTGGTGGAGGCCGTCATCAAGGCTGGTGCGACGGTAGTAAATATCCCTGACACGACGGGCTACTGTCTGCCGCAGGAGTACTACGAGAAAATCAAGTACCTGAAGGAACATGTCGACGGCATTGACCGTGCCATCATCTCGACCCATTGCCACAACGACCTCGGAATGGCGACGGCCAACTCGCTGAATGGTGTGTTGGCAGGAGCCCGTCAGGTTGAGGTGACGGTCAACGGCATCGGCGAACGGGCTGGCAATACCTCGTTGGAGGAGATAGCCATGATACTGAAGTGTCACAAGTCGATAGGCATCGAGACGAACATCAACACCACGAAGATATACCCCATCAGCCGCATGGTGTCGAGCCTGATGAACATGCCCGTGCAACCCA
>Ga0326512_10004441_pt1 | contig 10184 bp, 9 predicted proteins | sample 1_2617_0518_D_FD_203652 | JGI IMG/M metagenome (GOLD analysis project Ga0326512, IMG submission 203652) | Bovine rumen microbial communities from UC Davis, California, United States - 1_2617_0518 | ecosystem: Host-associated > Mammals > Digestive system > Stomach > Rumen | place: USA: California...
CTGCAGTTTGAAACCGAGGGCCTTCAGACGGGCCTCGGCCTCGCGATAGCTGCTGTTGTCAATAAGGTCGGGCAAGGCGATGCTGGGCGACTGCAGCGAGTTGACCGTCACATAGATGGTGCGGCCTGCCTTCACCTTCATGCCAGCAGCGGGCAGTTGGGCGAGGATGGTCTCGGCAGGCTTGCGCTTGTTGTAGCCAGAATCGTTGACCACCATGTAGAGCTCGTTGGCCTCAAGCAGCTCACGTGCCTGCATGCTATTCATGCCGGACAGGTCGGGAATGACGATTCCCTCGCCGTGATGGGTATAGAGGCGCAATCCGTACCAGATACCAAGGCAAAACAAAACGACAACCAGCACCATAGCCAGCAGATGACCGAGGAGATAGCCGCTCTTGAATTTTCCAAAAAATATCTTCGCGTTCATTAATATATTGTCTTATTTTGCGACAAAGGTACATAAAATAATTGAAATGGCATCTATTTACTCGCTTTTAATTTATTTTTATCCTGCAAATATTTATCGTTTGTCTGCGAAAAAGGGTTTTAGTGGTTGATGAAGTAAAGTTAACTCGCAAAAAACTGGTGGCATCTTCAGGGGAAGATGCCACCAGTTTTCTATTTACGTGTAGTTTGGATCAACTGTTCAAAGAGCACTATTGGATGATTACTTTCCGTGGCGCTCGTCAGATACGGTCAACTTCTTGCGGCCCTTTGCACGGCGTGAGGCCAGTACGCGGCGACCATTTTTGGTGGCCATGCGCTCGCGGAAACCATGCTTGTTCACGCGGCGACGATTGTGCGGCTGAAATGTTCTTTTCATTGTTTTATTCTATTTATTATTGTTATTCTTTCACTTTAGGGCTGCAAAATTACGCAAATCTTTTTAATTGTGCAAGAAAAGTGCGAAAATAAGCTAAAGATTTTACGTTTTTTTCGGAAAAAGCAGTACCTTTGCACCCGAATTACAATATATCACATACAAAAACAGTCACATGATTAATTCACAAGACATTAAGAAAGGCACCGCCATTCGCATGGACGGCGCAATTTGGGTTTGCATCGATTTCCAGCATCGCAAGCCCGGTAAGGGTAATACCATCATGATTATCAAGCTGAAGAACGTGAGCGACGGCCGTGTGTTGGAGCGTCGTTTCAACATCGGTGAGAAGCTTGAGGACGTGATCATCGAGCGTCGCCCCTATCAGTACCTCTATGAGGACCAGTCGGGACGTATTTTCATGAACCAGGAGACCTTTGAGCAGATTCCCATTGATAACGAGCTTGTGATTGGCCACGAGTTCATGAAGGAGAGCGACATCGTGGAAGTGGTCAGCGACACCACCGACGGCACCATCCTTTATGCTGAGATGCCGGTAAAGACCATCCTGCGCGTCACTCACTCTGAGCCAGGCATCAAGGGCGATACCGCTACCAACACCCTGAAGCCTGCCACTTTGGAGACAGGTGTGGAGGTTCGTGTTCCTCTGTTCATCAACGAGGGCGACCTGATTCAGGTGGACACCCGCGATGGCTCGTATCTTGCTCGAGCTAAGGAGTAATGTATGACCTATTCGATTATTGTTCCTGTCTTTAACCGCCCCGAAGAGATTGACGAACTGTTGCAGAGCCTCTGCCAACAGACCTTGAAAGACTTTGAGGTGGTGGTCGTTGAAGACGGTTCATCTATTCCATGCAAGGACGTCTGCGATAAGTTCGCCGACGTCCTTGACTTGCATTATTACAATAAGCCCAACAGCGGTCCGGGACAGAGCCGCAACTACGGTGCAGAGCGGGCAAAGGGCGATTGGCTCATCGTGCTCGACAGCGATGTGGTGTTGCCGGTAGACTATATGGAGCAGGTGGCGAAGAGCTTGGACCAAGAAGGACGATGTGATGCCTGGGGTGGCCCGGATGCTGCCCATTCTTCATTTACCTCCGTGCAGAAAGCCATCTCGTATAGCATGACGAGCTTCTTCACTACGGGAGGTATCCGTGGTGGCAAGGCCAAGCTCGACAAGTTTTATCCCCGCTCTTTCAACATGGGCATTCGCCGTGAGGTCTATCAGGAGTTGGGCGGCTTTTCGAAGATGCGTTTCGGTGAGGACATCGACTTCTCCTATCGCATTGTTGAGGCTGGCTACAAGACGCGGCTGTTGCCCACAGCATGGGTATGGCACAAGCGTCGCACCGACTTCCGTAAGTTCTTCCGTCAAGTATATAATAGTGGTATAGCGCGAATCAACTTAGAGAAACGCCATCCTGGCACCCTCAAACTGGTTCACTTGCTTCCTACGGTGTTTACCGTCGGGGTGATTGGCCTGCTGCTGCTGTTCCTGTTGGGATTCTCCCTGGCCCTTATACCTATTATTTTATATAGTGTCATCATTATGCTCGATTCCACCCTCCGTAACCATAGCCTCTGGGTGGGTTTGCTCTCCATACCTGCCGCCTTCACTCAACTGATGGGCTATGGACTTGGATTCATCGAGTCATGGTGGAAACGCTGCGTGTTGGGGAAGGACGAGTTCCAGGCTTTCGAACATAACTTCTATCAATGAGCGAGAAACTGAACATCAATCAGTGGGCAGAGGAAGACCGTCCACGAGAGAAGTTGGAGCATTTGGGAGCCGAGAACCTCTCCAATGCGGAGTTGTTAGCGATATTGATTGGGTCGGGTTCGACGAAGGAAAGTGCCGTCGACCTGATGAAACGTGTGCTTTCCGACTGCAACAACAACCTGAATACCCTTGGCAAGAAGTCGATACGCGACCTGTGCGAATATAATGGCGTGGGACCTGCCAAGGCCATTACCATCCTGGCCGCTTGCGAGTTGGGCAAGCGCAGACAGATAGAAAAGGCCGAGGAGCGTCCCAGCCTCAATTCGGCCACGAGGATTTACAACCACCTGCATCCCATCATGCAGGATCTTGACGTGGAGGAATTCTGGGTGCTCTATATGAACCAGAATTTCAAGCTCATCAAGAAAATGCGGATTGCCCACGGTGGGCTCAGCGAAGTCAGTGTGGACATCCGTATCATCATCCGTGAAGCCGTGCTGGCCAATGCCACCATCCTTGCCGTGGGGCATAACCATCCATCGGGAAATATCACGCCCAGCCGACAGGACGATGCGCTGACCAACAGTATCAAAAAGGCCTGTGAACTGATGCGTTTGCACTTCATGGATCACGTCATTATTACAGACGGACAATACTTTTCGTATCACGAAAGTGGGCGTATTTAGGCTGCATAACAGACATTTTTTGTGTATTTATCCAATGGATTGTTTGAAATTGTCCCACAATCCACCTTGTTTATATATATTTAACAGTTGTTTGTTGTTCTATATTGCAAAAAATCTTTAACTTTGTGGGATAAATAGAACAAGAATATCCAGAAAACCAATACATAAATATTTACTTTATCGTACTTATGAAACATTTCAAATTATTTCTAACGATCTTGTTAGGCGGACTATGCACCTCAGCGCTGGCCCAAGAAGAAGAGAAAGGTTCTCTGCTGCTTGCCCCCATGGATGTATTTGTGCCGCACTGGCAAGTAGGTGCAGAAGTAGGTGCTGGCTATGATTTGGGCGAAGCAAAGTTCTTTGACCTCATCACTCCGACATTCCAAGTGACGGGTGCCTACCACTTCAACGAGTTTCTTGCTGCACGCCTCGCCGTCAGCGGCATGTTCAGCAAGAACCAGTACTCCTTCCCGAGAGAGAAATACTCTTGGAACTTTGTGCAGCCAGTGGTGGATATCAAGCTTGACTTGGGATCGCTGATTTTCGGATGGAATCCTGAGAACAAGTTCTCTACCTACATCTTTGCCGGTGGTGGCTTGAACTTCTCTTTCAACAATGACGATGCTGTGGAAGCCGACAAGAAATGGGGTGTTGATTTCCAGAAGCTGTGGGATGGCCACCGCTTCAATCCCGTTGTCCGTGGTGGTATCGGTGCCGAATATTGGTTCTCCGACAAGGCTGCCATTACCTTGGAAGGCAACGCCAACATGCTTCCCGATCACTATAACTCAAAGATAGGCAAGAACGACAACCGCGACTGGCGTTTCAATGCCATGATAGGTCTCCGCTATCGCTTAGGCCAGCACAAACGTAAGACCGAGCCGCTCTATGCTCAGGCTATTGCTCAGCAGGAGGTTCAGCCTGTGGTGGTCGAGCCAGAGCCTGTGGTTGAGAAGCCGAAGATTACGAAGGATCAGAGTGAACTCACGGTTTACATCCGCTTCACTATCAATAAGAGCGTAATCCGTGCTTCCGAGCTTGAAAAGCTGACCAAGCTGATTACCTTCTTGAGGGAGAATCCCGAGTCGCATGTATTGCTTACCGGTTATGCAGACAGGGAGACGGGTAATCCACAGATCAACGAGCGCCTGTCTCGTGAACGTGCCGATGCAGTGGGAGCATTCCTGCAGCAGCGTGGCATCAGCGAAGAGCGCATACATAAAGACCATAAGGGCGACCGCATCCAGCCGTTCGACTTCCCTGCCGAGAACCGCGTCTGCATCAGCATTGTCCTAAATCCCAAGTATCTATAAACAAAAAAATAAACATAAAGAGACATGAAAGCTTTTAAATTTTTCATAATGGCAGCCATTGTTGCCGTGGCAGGAAACCTGACATCCTGCACCGACTATCAGGACGAAATCGACGCCCTTGATGGTCGTGTACAAAAGATTGAAGATATGGTGAGCACCATGCAGAAGCGCCTCGATGCACTGACATCGCTGGTCGATGGTGTGGCCAACAATTGGTATATCACTGGTTATATGCCCATCATCGAAAATAATGAAACCGTGGGTTATATGATCAACATGTGTAAGGACACGTTTGATCCTGTGACGGGTAAGGTCATTCTGGCTGAGCGTCAGGAGAAGACCATTGAGGTGCGTAACGGTGAGAAGGGTGAGGATGCACAGTTCCCCGACATCGAGCCGAGACAGAATCCTGATGGTGGCTGGTACTGGGTGGTTATCCTGCCCGATGGCACCGAGCAGCCTCTGACAGATAATAATGGCAATGATATTATCGTAGCTACGGATGGTAAGGATGCCGTTTCACCTCAGGTGCGCATCAATCCTGACAATGGCGAGTGGGAGACTTCTTTCGATGGTGGCAATACCTGGGTTTCGACGGGTGTCGTAGCCGCTGGCGAAAAGGGTGACCAGGGTCCGAAGGGTAATACCGGTCCTAAGGGTGATGATGCCGATTCGGCTATTGTCTCGATTACCATCGTTGAGGATGGAGATGGCATGAAGCTGCGCTTCGTCACCAAGGGTGGAACCGTGTTCGAGTTGCCTTTCATTCAATTATAAAGAAACATGACTATGAAGAAAACTCAGAAAACATTAATCTTGCTCCTCGTTGCAATGGTCGGGTTCTTCTCGTCATGCAAAGAGTACTACGACGACATGGAAAACCTTGGCGAGCGCGTAGTAAAATTGGAGGAGAGCGCACTGGACTTCACGAATGAGACCAACAGGCTGACCACTATCGTCGGTATCCTGAGTGGTCAGAATCAGATTAAGAATGTCTATCAGAACGCAGACGGCATCTGGGTCATTGAGTTCGATAATGACAACCTCGAATCGATTCTCTTGCATGACGGTGCTAAGGGTGCCACTGGCGACGCATTTGACTTCAACACACTTGGCGTGAGAGATTCTACCAATGGCAGGACCTATTGGACTTCTGATGGAGATTGGATTCTCGATGCTAACGGAAATCCCGTTGAACTGATTGTTGTCAATGGACAGGATGCCACTTCTGTTGATCCCCGCACGATGGACAATGTGCCTGTGATTCGTATCAACAGCATCACCGGTGAGTTTGAGTACACCACTGATACACAGTACGATCCCAGCACCTGCACATGGCGTCCACTGACCAATGCCGTATGGATCACCACTGGTGCCAAGGCCAAGGGTCAGCCTGGTGAAACCGGTGAAACCGGTGATAAGGGTGAGAGCGGTGTGATTACCATCAATAAGGGAACTGGAGAATCTATCTATTCAGAGACGTATATCAAGGAAATGGAAGACGGAATGTATCTTGTTTTCGTTACCTCATTTGGTTCCTTTGGCATTAAGATTGAGAATGTGATTAATCCAAGCTAATCCATACAGGATAGATCATCTTACTATTTGCCCCATCTGACAGACTTGACAGATGGGGCAAATTCTTGTTGTTGGCTTTCTGTTATCCCAGGATTTCGCGGAGCTGCTGTAGGTCATCGTCGGTGGTGGCCCAGCTGGTCACGAAACGACAAATCGTATGCGTTGCATCGTAAGGCCCCCAGTGGGTGAACTGTACGAGCTGCTCCAGTCGTTCCACCTCACTGTTGGGCAGCACGACAAACTGCTGGTTAGTGGGTGAGTCGATATAGAAGGGATAGTGCTTGGCTTGCAGCAATTCGCGCATACGATGGGCCATGGTGATGGCATGTTGCGAGATCTCGAAATAGAGACCGTCGGTAAAGAGAGCATCGAACTGCACCCCGGCCAGTCGGCCCTTGGCCAGCAATGCGCCATGCTGCTTCACTATGCTGAAGAAACGACGGGGAGCACCATGACGGGGGAAGACGACGGCCTCGCCGCAAAGGGCACCCACCTTGGTGCCACCGATGTAGAAAGCATCGGTATGCTGGGCGAGCCACGGCAGGGTGACGTCGCCATCGCTTGCTGCCAGTCCATAGCCCATGCGTGCACCGTCAACAAACAGCTTCAGTCCGTGGTCTCGGCAGACCTGCTCTATTTCCAATATCTCTAATGAGGAGTAGATGGTGCCTAACTCCGTAGGGAATGAGATATAGACCATGCCAGGCTGGGCCACGTGGTCGCGGCTCTCGTCATGCTCATACTCCAGCATGAACTTCTCCAGGTCACGGGCATCGAGCTTGCCCAGGTGTGAGGGTAGGGTGATGACTTTATGGCCGCTACGCTCGATGGCGCCACACTCATGGACGGCGATATGTCCCGTCTCTGCGCAGATGACGGCTTCGTAACTGGCCAGCATGCCGTCGATGACGGTGGTGTTGGTCTGTGTTCCACCTACCAACAAGTACACGTCGGCCTCGGCATCTCCGCAAGCCGTTCTGATTTTCTCCTTTGCCTGTTCGGTGTAGACATCGAAGCCGTAGGTCAGTGTCTGCTCGTCGTTGGTCTGCAAAAGATGACGGAGCACAGCAGGATGTGCTCCGTTGTTGTAGTCACTTTCAAAAGAAATCATAGTCTTTGTGTTGGATATTATAGGGCTTCGAGCATGCGCTTGAGCACGACCGAGCACGATATTTCGCGGTTGGCAGCCTCGGGAATCACCAACGAGTTAGGACTCTCGATGACATCGTCGGTCACGATGAGGTTGCGGCGCACCGGCAGACAGTGCATGAATTTGCCGTTGTTGGTCCACGACATGTGTTCGGTGTCCACTGTCCACGAGCGGTCGTTGCAAGTTATCTTGCCATAGTCTTCGGGACAGGTCACGCCAGGGTTGCTCCAGTTCTTGGCATAGATAAAGTCAGCTCCTTCGAATGCTTTCCGTTGGTCGTATTCCACGTAGGCGTCTCCGACGAACTTTGAGTCCAGCTCATATCCCTTCGGATGCGTAATCACCAGATCCACGTCGGGGTCGGCCAGCATCCACTGAGCAAACGAGTTGGGCACGGCCTGTGGCAGTGAGCGGCAGTGAGGAGCCCAGGTCAGGACCACTTTAGGCTTCCTGTTTGTGTCGGTAGGGGCGAAATGCTCCTTGATGGTGATGAGGTCGGCGAAGGCCTGCAAAGGGTGCACGGTGGCAGTCTCCATGGCGAAGACGGGGCGTCCGCTATATTTGATAAACTGGTTGAGCACGGTCTCGGCATAGTCGTATTCGCGGTCGGTCAGTCCGGCAAACGAACGTACACCGATGATGTCGCAATAGCAACCCATCACAGGGATAGCCTCCAGCAGGTGTTCGCTCTTGTCGCCGTCCATGATGACGCCACGCTCCGTCTCCAGTTTCCAGGCTCCGGCATTCACGTCGAGCACGATGACATTCATGCCAAGGTTCATGGCAGCCTTCTGTGTGCTGAGACGTGTTCGCAGTGAGTTGTTGAAGAATATCATCATGAGCGTCTTGTTCTTGCCCAGATGCTGATATTTGTAACGATCGTTCTTAATCTCAAATGCCTCGGCCATCGCCTTGTCCAGTGGTCCCAGGTCTTCAACGTTAATAAAGCTCTTCATGTTCAGTCTTGTTTAATGGTTGCAAAATTACAAAAAAAGGATGAAAAGCCAAATAATATAGGGCGATTCTTTTCGTGCAACGGCCACAAACCCTACTGAGCCAGTTTCAGATGGTCGGTATTGATGCTGCCTGAGCCGCTTTTGCTCTTCGTCAGTTGTCTGAGCTCGCCCCGCAGATCAATGTCGCCAGAACCCGTAACTTGGCAGTTGGCCTGGCCACCATTGGTGAAGCCAACTTTCACGTCACCAGAGCCCGTCAGGCTGATGTCGGTCTGGGCGCAATGCTTCAACTGGGCGCTGGCGTCGCCTGAGCCAGTCACCTGAATGTGGGCCGTTTGTGTCTGCACGTTACCTAACTCGACGTCGCCAGAGCCTACCACCTCTGCCTTGATGTGGTCGCAGACAATCGTACGGAACTTGATATCGCCCGACCCGTGAAGGCCAACGTTCAGATTGTCGGTATCGAGGGAATCCTTGCAGATGAAGTCGCCTGAGCCATGAACAGTGACGCCAATCAAGTCGGGTGACGTGATGTAGACTTTCACCTTGCCTTTACTTGAACTGCCGAAGAGATTGATGTCGCCGCCCTTGTACTTGATGCGCAGGATGCCATCATCATTCGTCACTTCAATGCGTTCCACTTTCGACTTCGGACCTTCTATCCGTAAGCTGGTAGCGTTGCTCTGCGTATAGTAAACCGATGGCGAACCCACGACGTCCACCTGCTCGAAGGCAGTCACCTGCTGCTGTTTTCTCACTTGTTCCTCATTCTTGACGGAACTATGCACACACGATGCCAGGGCCATGATACCCGTAACCATCCATAGAATCATATCTTTCATACGCTTTGATGTTTTTGTTTTTTGTTTGTTTGACGGAGGAGAAAACAAAAAAGTTGCAGCGATACAAATTTATATCGTAATTTCGCCAGATCCATAGCAGCGGTGGTGCTCTTTGTCATAGACGACGCAGAACTGTCCGGGCGCCACACCATGGATTTTCTCTTCCGAATGGATGTCAAAGCGGCCGTCGCCAGAGGCTATCAACTTGGCCCGATGGAACTCTGGCGTGTGGCGAATCTTGAAAGTGATGTCCTCCATCGGCATCTCACCGTTGATGCTGTGGAAGTCCTGGATGGGGAAGTGCTGTTTGTAAACGGTCTGCGGGTCGTAGCCATGCGCCACGTAGAGGATGTTCTTCTCGACATCTTTCTTGACGATGAACCACGGACCGCCGCCGAAGCCCAGTCCCTTGCGCTGTCCAATGGTATAGAACCAATGGCCGCGGTGCTCGCCAATCCGTCGGCCCGTCTCCAGTTCGATGACCTCGCCGGGCTGTTCTCCCAGGTAGCGGCGCACATATTCCGTATAGTCAATCTTTCCAAGGAAGCAGATGCCCTGCGAGTCGTGGCGGTGGGCACTCACTAAGCGTTCACGTTCGGCCACCTCTCTCACCTCGTCCTTCATATAATGGCCGATGGGGAAGATGGCCTTCTCCAGTTGCCATCCATAGATCTGTGCCAGAAAGTCGGTCTGGTCCTTCACCGGGTCGGGACTGGTCGTGAGCCACTTGCGTCCCTCGCCGTCTATCTCGGTCTGGGCGTAGTGGCCAGTGGCGATGAGGTCGTAGTCGTGGCCTCGCTTCTCATGGAAGGCACCGAACTTGATGAGTCGGTTGCACATCACGTCAGGATTCGGTGTCAGTCCAGCCCGCACCTTGTCCATCGTGTACTTCGTCACCTGATTCCAGTATTCTTGGTGGCAGTCCACCACTTCCAGTCGACAGTCATACTTGTGGGCAACGGCAGTGGCCATCTCCATGTCCTCCTCCATAGAGCAGTCCCAGCCTTCCTCCTCCTTGCCGCCTATCTTGATATAGAAGCAGTCGGGGTGTAATCCTTGACGCACCAGTTCGTAGACCACGACGGAGCTGTCCACA
>Ga0326512_10004443_pt1 | contig 10182 bp, 9 predicted proteins | sample 1_2617_0518_D_FD_203652 | JGI IMG/M metagenome (GOLD analysis project Ga0326512, IMG submission 203652) | Bovine rumen microbial communities from UC Davis, California, United States - 1_2617_0518 | ecosystem: Host-associated > Mammals > Digestive system > Stomach > Rumen | place: USA: California...
ATCGGTCATATGACGGGTAATACGGTACATACTGCCGTATTCGTCCGCATTCATAGTGTTTGCCCTGTTAGAACTGCCGCCGAGCACGAGACAGGGCGTATCCGTCTGCATCAGGCAGCTGCTCACCTTGTCGATGACGTCCCGGGTATGGAATCGCTCCTCCGCGAAGATGATACCGTCGAGCTTCTGCGTGCAGATGAGCGTGTAGATGTTCTCAAGCCCCGCGATGTACGAATCGTATCTGAATTCGCGCTGACAATTGTATATCCCCGTGTATACGATAAGGTCATAGCCGAGCTGTCTTGCCTGAGCAAAAGCACCCTCTACAAGATCACGGTCGAGCGGACTGTTTATCTCGGGCATGAGCAGCCCGAATCTTCCTTTTGCCTCCATATACTGCACCTCCGTTTCCTCTGAACGAGCGTAGTTATTCTCTCTATGATACTATTCTACATCAAAATCCGGAAAAAGTAAATGCGGATTTGTGCTATGAAAGCAGCACAAATGCGATATTACCGTTAATGATTTCACCATAACAGCTATTTCCCGTTCTGTAGCGGCGTGCCGCGGAGGAACTGTGCGGCGCGGAGGTCTATCGCAGCGTCTCCTTGCTATTTCGCGCAGAATATGGTATTATTATACTGAGGTGATGAAGATGAGATGTCTTTGCGTTGGATATCATCATATACACGACAAGGAGTTCACTGTCGAACGTCCCGACGGCTCGGGAGACTGGCTGCTCCTCATCGTGAAAAGCCCTGCTGTGTTCCGTATCGACGGCGAGGAGATACATACAAAGGCAGGCTCATACATAATTTTTCCGCTGCACGCGCCGCTTTACTACTCCGCCGACAGAGCTGACTACATCGACGACTGGCTGCATTTCTTCCCCGACGAGGAGGACCTGCGCCTGCTCCGCGAGCTCGGTATACCGCTCAACAAGCCCGTCCATATCGGCGATGTGAACGCTGTTTCCGCGATAATGCGCAACATCTGCTTTGAATTCTATTCCGCGCATCAGAACCGCAATGAGATAGTATCACTATACCTGCGTATGATGCTGTACAAATTCAACGAGCTTGCGAGCTTCCGCTACAGCGACACCTTTCTCACAGAGACGAAGTATATGCCGGATCTGCTTTGGATACGCGAATCAATATTCCGCTGGCCCGAGCAGGAATGGAATGCCGACCTCTTCGCCGCCGAGCTCGGCATCAGCCGCTCGCGCTTCCAGCATCTCTACATCACAGCCTTCGGCTCGACGATGATGCAGGACATAATCGACAGCCGTATCCGCCGAAGCTGTGAGCTTTTGTCTGAAACAGAGCAGAAAATAGAGGACATCGCTGAGACCTGCGGCTACAGCAGCGTTTCGCATTTTGTGAAGCTGTTCCGCGAAAAGACCGGCGTAACGCCTGCCGTCTACCGTAAGACAAACACGAAGGATAACTGAGGAGGATACGGAAATGCACCGAGACATCAGCGAAAGGGTCGAGGCTCTTTTTGAAAAGGAAGCGTACCTGATAGACATATTCCCGAAAACCGTTCCTCCGAAGGACGATGACCGCTATTTCGCCGTGGAAAAATACCTTCAGCGCAGCCGAGCCGGCTTCGAGAGCGCCCTTGCGCGTATCGTGATGAAGCTTTACTGCTACTATGATATGTCAGTCGTAACGCAGGACAACGAGCTTGAAGCTCCCGAGCCGGAGCAGCTCATCGCGGTCATTGAGAACGGATACAGCAAAGCGTCCGGCTTCGTGAATATCCTGCTCCCGGAATGTGACACTCTCCTCGCATTCAGCGGCGGTGACCTGTATATGACCGTATACAACGCTTCCGGCGATGTGAAGGAGCTCATTTCGCAGCTCGCCCGTGCGGAAGGACTCTTCTTCTACAGAGCTCCCGGGATATAGTCCCTTCAGCCGTTTTTGCAGGATACCGGATATATTCCATAAGTTTACTGCTCAGCAGCCCGCTATTTCCGCTGAGGGGAGCGCTGCGACCGACGCTTTTCACATAATTTTTGCCAACTCTATTGATTAATTGTGCTAAATGTGGTATAATGTGTGTGACACATTTTGCTATCACACCGCAGGAATATAACATCAAGGAGGTACTTATGAGCGACTATTTCGGAAAAGAGGTCTTCAAGCTGGGCTTCGGACTTATGCGCCTGCCCAAGCTGAAAGACGGTTCTATCGACATTGAGCAGACAGCAGAAATGGCAAACAGATTCTTAGCGGCAGGCGGAACATATTTCGATACCGCCTACGTCTACGACAACGGCGGCTCGGAGGAGGCTTTCCGCAAGGCAGTCGTCGAGCGTCACCCGAGAGAGAGCTTCACTGTCTGTACAAAGCTGAATGCGTGGATGCAGTGCCACGACGAGGCAAGCGCAAAACAGCAGTTCTACACCAGCCTTGAACGCACCGGCGCAGGCTATTTTGACTATTATCTCCTCCACGCGCTCCAGAGGAACAACTACAAAAAATACGATGAATACCACATCTGGGACTTCGTAAAGGAGCAGAAGGCGAAGGGACTCATCCGCTATTACGGCTTCTCCTTCCACGCTGACCCCGAGCTTCTTGAGGAGCTCCTCACAGCTCACCCCGATGTTGACTTCATACAGCTCCAGATAAACTATGCCGACTGGGAAAATCCCGGCGTTGCATCGCGTGAATGCTACGAGACAGCCCGCAGGCACGGCAAATCCATAACAGTTATGGAGCCCGTCAAGGGCGGAGCTCTCGCATCACCGCCCGAGGGAGTCAAGAGCATATTCCGCCGGGCTGCTCCGGATGCTTCAATGGCTTCGTGGGCGATACGCTACGTTGCCTCGATGGACGGTATCCTCACTGTTCTCTCAGGTATGTCGAACCTTGAGCAAATGGATGACAATCTCTCGTATATGCGTGATTTCAAGCCTCTTTCCGCAGAGGAACAGGAGGTCATAAAACGCGCACAGGAGGAGCTTACAAAGGATAATTCGATAAAATGTACCGCCTGTCATTACTGCGTTGAGGGCTGTCCTATGGGCATTGCTATCCCCGAGATATTCGGCGTAAAGAATTCCGAGGGGCTCAAAGCGAGCTGGGACGGCGGAAGACAGGCTTACGCTATCGCTACACAGGGCAAGGGAAAGGCTTCGGAATGCCTCGGATGCGGACAGTGCGAGGGCGCGTGTCCCCAGCATCTCCCGATAATCGAACTGCTCAGGACCTGCACTTCTATGGAAGGCTGATAAGGAGGAATTACTATGCTTGAAAATGCACTCACTATGAGAAACGTGTCCGCCGGAACGAAAATCACCTGTAAAACGCTCGTTTCAGCAGGACTTATCGCGCTTGCTGTCATACTTCCGCAGATAGTACATATGGCACTCGGTCAGCCGGGAGGGATCCGGTGGCTCCCGATGTATCTGCCTGTGCTTATCGGAGGCTGTCTCCTCGGCACGGAATGGGGACTCGCAGTCGGCATACTCTCGCCGCTCGCAAGCTTCCTTGTAACTACAGCAATGGGCTCCCCTATGCCTATGGCTGCAAGGCTTCCGTTTATGATGCTTGAATTAGCCGTATTCGCAGCAGTTTCCGGTCTTTTCACAAAAAAGGTCGCCGCAAACGGTATGTGGGCATTCCCGGCTGTCATACTCGCACAGATCTGCGGCAGAGCCGTATTCCTCGGCGCGATAGCTGTCACACAGAGCTTCACACAGTTCACCTCAGCGATGATATGGGGACAAATAAAGACCGGCTTCATCGGACTGGCTGTACAGGCTGTGCTCGTTCCGCTCATCATAATCGGACTCAGAGCGCTTCTGATAAAGGACAAGACAGATGACTGATATAGAGATTGCGAAAAAAGAGCTCGCAGGACATTCTATATGCCTCTGCAAGGACGGAGCCTGCTTCACCGACGACGGAAGGGGCATCTCACCGATGATGACGGCACTCGCAGAGGGAAAGGACCTTTCCGGATACTCCGCAGCCGATGTCATCGTCGGAAAGGCAGCTGCAATGCTGTTCGTCAAGGCAGGTATCGTCTGTGTTCACGGAAATGTGATGTCCGAAGCCGGGAAGGGATTCCTCGACTTGCACGGCATACCCAACACCTGCGATACACTGACCGAGAAGATAATCAACAGACAGGGCACAGACATCTGCCCTATGGAGAAAGCGGTCGCCGGTATCAGCGATACTGAGCAGGGCTATTCAGCTCTTGAGGCGAAACGCCGGGAGCTTATGCAGAAGAAATAACATAACAGGGAGGAAAATCTTATGAAGGTAACAGTTATAACCGGAAGTGCTCACAAGAACGGCACAACAGCCTATCTGACAGAGCAGTTCATCAAGGGAGCAGAGGAGGCAGGTCACGAGGTATTCCGCTTCGACGCAGCCTACAAGAACGTTCACCCCTGTATCGCCTGTGAGAAATGTCACGGGGATTCACCTTCCTGTGTGTTCAAGGACGATATGGAAGAACTGAATCCGCACCTGCTGGACGCAGACGTTATCGCACTTGTATCGCCTATCTATTACTACGATATAAACGCACAGCTCAAGGCTGTGATCGACCGTTTCTACGCGAATGATGCCGCTCTTCACAACAACAAGAGAGCAGTCCTTATGCTGACGATGGCGGACGACACTACGGAATCCGCTGACGGCGCTGTCGCCTCATTCAAGGGAATGACGAACTTCCTCGGCTGGGAGATAGCCGGAACTGTAGTCGGCGTGAACTGCTGGACGCTCGCGATGCTGAAGGAGACGAAATATCCTCAGCAGGCATATGAGCTCGGAAAGTCACTGTAAAAACTAAAAGCAGCCGGAGGTATTCCTCCGGCTGCTGTCATTTCTGCGGTTCAGGTGTCCTGAGACGCTTTTTTTATTTCCGTGGCTGGCGCGGTATCGTGTCCCATATCGTAAAGCTGCGCACAGGCGATATACTTCCCCGTGAACGCCGCTCCCTCATTCTTGTCGAAAAGCATCCTGCAAATGCCGAGGACAGTGCTGTATTTCCGCGTATTCCGCGTGTTTACACACTTCCCGAACTCCTCGTCTGTGCTGCGCGGAACAGCGACCTCCCCGAGATAAGAAAGGCTCTCGTTCAGGTGGTGCGAGCTGTGAGCATCGGCGGTCAGACCGATGAGCAGCTTTGCAGCGGCTTTGATGAGGCGATTCTCCGCACGGTCGGGCGTAAAGACCTCGTGCCGCACATAGAGCCTCTCCCTGTGTACGAGGTTTCGGCGGATATTCTCGGCAAACAGGATAGTTCCCTGCACCGAGGTCATATTCTCCTCGCGGCTCGCATAGGTCGAGAGCACGCCGCTTTTGATCAGCTTCATCGTTTCGCCTGCAAAAACGGAAATGAAGAACTCGAGAAAACTGGTATCCGGGTCAAAGACGTACCGGCTGAACTCTGCTCCGCAACGTCTGCAAAACTCGGCACAGAGCCTTTTCCGCGCTTCGGCGCCGCCGGGATACGGCAGTATCTCGACAAAGGTCCCGTCAGTGAAGCAGATGAAGCCGCAGTAAGAGCCTGCCTTGAAGCATCGCTCACCGTTCTCCTCTGCAAGCAAGACAGCCCTTCTGCCGTCGGCTGCACAGACCTCGGCAAAGTCACCGAGCATAGCGGAAAGTCCTCCGCTGTCGGGGATCATCTCTCCTGCTGATACGCAAATATGTCTGTTATACATTTTTCGCTCCGTTCATCAGGGATTGTCGCTGTATATGCGGATGAAGTGCTCCCTGTTCCATTTCATCGGGTCGCCGAGGCGGTAGAGCTTCTGTCCGGAATCGAAATGCCGGACGTACTTCGGCGTAACGCATTCGATGAAGGTGTTATCGTCGTTCAGTATCAGCCTTATCCGCTCGTAATCGTCGAAGAAATATTCCTGCAGCAGCGGTATTATCTTCGCTGAGAACACCTCTCTTAGCTCGGAAATGCTCTGTATGCAGCCGTAGGCATTCATAAAATAAGCATGACCGATAGCGTGCTCGCGGTCGTAGTAATACTCGATGCGCTCATTCAGCGCGGTCAGCAGCTCACACAGGTCTACGCCGTCGCAGTCCCCGAGTACAGAGGGCTGCGGCATCATCTCGATGAAGTGGAACCTTCGCCTGAGCGCGATGTCGAGCATGGCGATAGAGCGGTCGGCGGTATTCATCGTGCCGAGGATATACAGATTCGGGGGAACGTGGAATTCCGTCTGAGAATACGGGAGGATGACCTTCGTGCCGCGCTTCGACTCCTCGATAAGAGTGATGAGCTCGCCGAAGATACGCGAGATATTTCCGCGGTTTATCTCGTCGATTATGGCTACGAAATTCATAAACGGCGACTTTGCCGCCTTCTCGCACAGCGACTTGAAAACGCCGTTGTACGGGCGGTAGATGACCGTTGTATCAGAGTGGGCAACGTTTGAATCGTTGCCGTATTTGTCAACAACGACAGGACGGATACCCTCGACGAATTCCTCATAGCTGAGCGACTGGTGGAACGTTGTGAATTTTATCTGACCCGAGGAGGCATACTTCTCGTATCTCTCCTTTATAGCGGTGTAGCTCTCGCTGTCGGGAAGCTTTTTCCCCTCGATGAGCTCGACCGCATACCTCACGACATTGTAGGTCTTTCCTGTACCGGGAGGACCGTATAATATCTGGTTCAGCGGAGACGAGAACCGCTTCAGTGGCTGGACCTCAGGAGCTTCTGTATGCTCTGCGGACTGCACAGGCTCGCTGTGCAGCTTCAGCAGCTCCCACGACATAATGTCGAAAACGCGCATATTCTTGAATTTGAAATGTGCGCTTCGGAATTCGAGTATCTTGCGGCAATTCGGGACATACTGCGAAATATCGTCAATATCCTCCAGCTTTATCCCGAGCGCGCCGAATATCCGCGAGCCGGTCGTCTCTTCACCGAGGATAGGGAATGTGAACGGCTTGAGGCAGTGAAGTATACGCGACAGGACATACACCGGCATTTTCAGTTCGCCGGTCTGTGAAGCGAGCATTTCCTCGACCGTGTCATAAAGCTTGCTGTCTATCTCGAGCCCCGAAAGGTTTATGCACATCTTGAAAAAGTGCTGTATAGCGTCGGGAGCAGCTGAGACAGGCGAGTTTCTGAATGCGACCGGCTCCGTCAGGAACTCCATTTCCTGCTTTTTCGGAGCGTGGCTGAACTGCTTTCTCGAGTCCTTGCTCCACACCCTGTCGACCGTCGTTTCGAGCAGGAGCTTATCGTTATGCAGCAGGTGACACTTCTGGATATACGGCTTCCAGTCGCGTTTTTCGCCCTTCCATATGCCGAGCGAAAGGAAGTAGAGCAGGTCGAGGTCACTGTGGTCGATGACCGACATCCTCCTCAGCTTTGCGTAGTATTCCACCGCCTTGCGCACCGAGCGGTAGGTTCCGTCATATTCATTAGGCAGTATCTCATTTTTGCGCTTTAGTTCGTCTATCAACATCATTCTTTCCATAAAAACGGCTGCCTTTCAATAATATTCTACGGAGATTGTACCATAATCGAGCGATAAAGTCAATGGGATTTGTGAATTTTGCACATCATTCACAAAGTCGGACAGTCATTATTGATTAATCGTACAGAATGTAGTATAATTTATCAAAAAGCCGGCATTTTTCTGCCGGAGAGGAGGTGCTGCCATTAGTGTGCTTACCTTATCGGAAATAGTGGGCTACCGAGCCGTAAACTGACGGCGCTTATCCAGTATCCTGCGAAACCGCCAAAGGGGGCTCCCCTTGCGCAGCAGACTTGTGAAAGAGGTGGAAAAATGAGCAGGATCATTGATATTTCACAGAAGGTGTTCTCCTGCAAGGTCTTCCCCGGCGATACAGCTCCGGAGAAGCGTCAGGCAATGAGCATCGCAAACGGCGACGTGTGCAACCTAACCGATCTTTCGATGTGCGCACACAACGGAACACATATCGACGCGCCCTTCCATTTCATCAGCACCGGAAAAACTGTCGAGCAGGTCGGGCTTGACGCATTTGTCGGCGACTGCTTCGTCGCACGTCACAACGGAGACGTTACTGCCGAAAATGCCGCAGAGATAATGGAAAAGGCTGCAAATGCAGGTGCGGCAGAGCGTATCCTCATCGCCGGAAAAGCGACCGTCACAGCCGGAGCAGCGCGTGTCTTCGCCGGCGCAGGGATAAAGCTGCTCGGCAACGAGAGCCAGACCGTCGGACCCGAGGACGCTCCGAAGGAGGTCCACCTGATATTGCTCGGCGCAGACGTCATACTGCTCGAAGGGATAGTGCTCGACGGCGTCGCGGACGGACGCTATTTTCTCAGCGCCGCTCCGCTCAACCTTGAGGGCTGTGACGGAGCTCCCTGCCGCGCGTATCTGATAGCCTCGCTGTGAGCTGTTTTTATTCGTCGAAACGATACAAAAATCGGATTTTTCCCTGTATTTTTGTAAAAAGTGCTATTTTCCGAAAAAAAATTATTTTCCACTTTATTTTTCGCTTGAAATATAGTATAATTATTATAAGTACGTATATTCGGATACAAGGATCTCCGGCAGGCGGAGAAATACAGGTTTGAGGTAATATAATGGCGAATAAGCTCTCACTCGGTATCGACGTCGGTTCGACCACCGTAAAGACCGTCATCATCGACACTGACGGCAATATACTCTACTCGAAATATCAGCGTCACCTCTCCAGAGTCAAGGAGACCGTGACTGACCAGCTAAAGCTGATACAGGCGGACTATCCGGACGCTGAATTCAGCGTGTGCATCACAGGCTCGGCAGGTCTCGGGCTTGCGAATTCTGCGGAGATACCCTTCGTACAGGAGGTCCACGCTGCATTTCTCGCTGTCAAGCAGAAGCAGCCGGACGCTGATGCTGTTATCGAGCTGGGCGGCGAGGACGCGAAGATAATCTTCCTCACAGGCGGAGTCGAGCAGCGTATGAACGGCTCCTGCGCAGGCGGCACCGGCGCATTCATCGACCAGATGGCTACGCTCCTCGGTATAACTGCCGACCAGCTCGACGAGCTGTCTCTCCGCGCACAGAAGATATATCCCATCGCATCGCGCTGCGGCGTTTTCGCAAAATCAGACATCCAGCCGCTCCTGAATCAGGGCGCACGCCGTGAGGACGTTGCCGCAAGCATCTTTCAGGCAGTTGTCGACCAGACTGTTTCCGGTCTTGCACAGGGACGCACCATCGAAGGCAAGGTGCTCTTTCTCGGCGGACCTCTTCACTTCCTCAAAGGCTTGCAGAATGCATTCGTAAAGACTCTCGGTCTTGATGACGAGCACGCTGTTTTCCCCGAGGACGGACCCGTTTTCGTGGCATACGGCTGTGCTGTATATGCGTCACAGTCCGCGGACAGCTTCCACATAACAGACATCATCAACAAGGTCAAGACCGCAAAGGCTTCCGATGACATCGTGACCGGCGAGCCCCTTTTCCGCTCGCATGCCGAATACGACGAGTTCATCGAGCGCCACAAGAAATGCGACCTCGGCTATGCCGACATACGTACATACAAGGGCGATGCCTACCTCGGTATAGATGCAGGCTCGACCACGACAAAGCTCGTACTCATCACCGATGACGGACGCATCCTCTTCCACTATTACAGCTCGAATCAGGGTCAGCCGCTCGATAAGATAGCCGAACAGCTCGGACGCATCTACGAGGCGATGAACCCCGATATAACGATAAAGGGCTCAGCTGTCACAGGCTACGGAGAGGACCTCATCAAGGCAGGGCTCTCCGTCGACCACGGCATCGTCGAGACAGTTGCCCATTTCAAGGCGGCAGCCTACTTCTGCCCCGACGTTGACTTCATCATCGACATCGGCGGACAGGACATCAAATGCTTCCGCATAAAGAACCACAGCATCGACAGCATAATGCTCAACGAAGCCTGCTCATCGGGCTGCGGCTCATTCATACAGACCTTCGCGATGGCTCTCGGCTACAATATCGCTGAATTCTCGCAGCTCGGACTCTTCGCCGAGCACCCCGTCGACCTCGGCTCGCGCTGTACGGTATTTATGAACAGCTCCGTAAAGCAGGCTCAGAAGGACGGCGCGTCCGTTGAGGACATCTCAGCCGGTCTGTCATCGTCTATCATAAAAAATGCGATATACAAGGTGATTCGTGCGAATTCCCCCGACGAGCTCGGAACGAACATCGTCGTTCAG
>Ga0326512_10004447_pt1 | contig 10179 bp, 21 predicted proteins | sample 1_2617_0518_D_FD_203652 | JGI IMG/M metagenome (GOLD analysis project Ga0326512, IMG submission 203652) | Bovine rumen microbial communities from UC Davis, California, United States - 1_2617_0518 | ecosystem: Host-associated > Mammals > Digestive system > Stomach > Rumen | place: USA...
CGGTTGGCATATTATTGTAAACACTGAGGGAGATAATGACTATAGAGCCATTGTAAGGGATAAACTTTACAACGCTTCTTCAAACAGTACAATGAATTATAAAGACTTTCTTTTAAGATATGTAAATGGTGAATTTAATGGGTCATTGAGGTACATAGAAGTGTATAAACTCACGTGGTCCAATGGTGCTGTTACTTACCAGTATTACCCACATGATGTAACAACAATTCCATTTAATTTGGAACTCGTTCAAGCGTTTGCAAAGCATAATGACTATCTAAAACTTGGATTGATTTCTATGCCACATTGGTGGCAGTATTGGTTTGTAGACCCTAATGAAATAGTCAACATAGAAGCAATGGGAAATCCTTCGTATTACCATTGGCTAGACGCAATGGGCATATCAAATTATTCTCAGTATAATAAGAATACTAAAATGGGATATAGAGTGTTTGTGCATATCCCATTTCCATCTGACTAATGTATTCTCTTGTTCCTTAGATTTCTTTTACCGGAATTGTATAATTTAACCCAGTCCATAATCCATTTAGAATGTTGTAGTCTTTGCATTTGCTGCTGAAATCTGTAATTCCATTGACAGTAATTTGGGTTTAATTCCATTGCGCCACACACGTTACATTCCCAGCAGTCTTTATATTTACAAGAATTACATCTTTCTGGTTTTGTATAATTAGGATTTGGAACATTCATATTACTGTCATAAAGATGACATGGAGTGAATTTTCCTAACGTATCAATACAGTTACTGTTATCTCTTTGACCTGTATGGTACTGAGCACACCATGGTCTTTGATAATTTGGAATTCCCTCTCTTACATAGCCATGCATTTGTTTTGCATTGTAAGCAACTCTTTGTATTAAAACACTTCTGTAAGGGTCATATCTGCTGTTATCAATTGATTTATAGATTTGCTCAATTTCATCAAAGTAGTCATCTGCCTGATGAGCTAATTGCCATACACCAGTTTCTTTAGCCAGTGTCTCATCATTTCTTATACACATATCTCCAAGCTTTAATCCCTTTAATTGGTCATAGGTCTTATCATTTAACATACCTTTGTAATTTAACATTGATACATCATATGGTGCGTCTCTTACTGTATATAACCTTATCTGTATTTTATTATAAATGTCGGCAGGAATGTTGTTTTCAAAGTATTTAATATTTGACATCGGTGAGCTATTCCAAAAGTTTAATACACACGATATATAATTAAGCATACCATGTCTGAAAAGTTTCAAGGTGTTTTCCCATTCTAAAGGATTGTGGTCTAAAGTACGCATCCATTGTCCACATCCATCATGACTGAGCTGCATTGTTATATTGTTTCTGTTAAGAAGCCACTCAACCCAGTCATCCTGACTAAATGCCATTCCGTTTGTTGACCCAGTGAATGTTACTACTTTATTATTTCTTTTAGCAATATCTGTACAAAACTCATATAATTCAACAAACTGGTCAAATGATGTAAGAGGATCAGCTCCCCATGCAGATATGTTAAAAGAAGGGGACTCTTTCCATCCTGGATATTCAATTATTCTTTTCTCTAAAGCGTCATAATCCCATTTAATCAAATTATTCAACTGTTCATTGATGTTTCTTATGGATGCCAAGTCATTGTTGTTAAATCCTTGGTTGTAATCTGCTATTCTTGCTGCTGTGCAAAAGCCACAAAATCCACTACATCTAACTGCGTTATTAAATACTACTGTAATCGTTGGTCTCATATAAATAATTTTATCCTACGTATTTTATTAGTTTGACTCTTTGGCATCCTTCAGATGGTGTTAATTCTGTGTGTGTATTTCCATCTGAATCCTTAATCTCTTTAATCTTTCTGTTATACAAAGTTTTGTATTCTTCTTCTGTTATAAGTTTTGTTGACCACTTATTATTAACTCTTTCTTTATATACGCAATAATCTTTATTATGTACAAAAGTGAGAGTGTCTCCAAACTTATTTTCTACAGTCCACTTATCCTGACGTACGTTTTCAGTGTGAGATACAAACTTATGTGATTGTCTTTTATCGAAGTCTTCTTTTGTGATTGCATATTCTGTGCCATCGAGTACTACATAATATGACTCAGAATTAACTGAAACAGCTGTTAGTAAAACTAACATTAACAATACAATCAATTTTCTCATAATTTTATTCTCCTATTTAATTAGTTTAAGATAATATATTGCCTAGAAATCAAGTCTTGCTATAAAAGCAGCGTGATCAGCAGCAGCAAAAGCGTTGTCAACGTGTTTGGACCAAGTTGCTCTGTCGACATCTTCATAATTAACCTGTTTCATAATTTCAGTATTTACATCATTCCATACGTCGACATCTCTAATCGTTCCGTGATCCCAGCGAAGATATTGACTGTCTTTTGTATGGAAATAAATGATGTTTTGTTTCTTGTAGTAATTGCAGTAGTCAAAATCTTTACAGATTTTCTTTCCAAGTGTTTTCTCAACCTCAGCGATGAATGTTTTCTTGTTTGGCATTTTCATTGTTTTAATCTCCTTTATTTTGTAGTGTCAATACTAATATATATTATATTTCGTAAAAGTTCAAATTTTCTTAACAAAATTTAACTTTTCTTTCATCAAACTTTCATATTCTTTATGCCATTGAGTCAACTCGACATCAATTTTATCAAGCGGCGTCCCTCTCTTTTCTTTCATCAACGCTTTCGCTAACATAGTTCTCCACTGTGCTGCTTGTTTCTTTGTTAGATTCGTTTTCAATTTTATTCTCCTCATAATTAAGCATCATAATAAATGCATCTCTTTCAGTCATTGTTTAACCTCCATCTGTTAATAATATTAACGCATTCCAAAATAATTTTACATTTTATTGACAATTTCTTCAACGTCTCTGTAACATTCGCCATTCTCCATAAGTCGAATTCTTCCGTAGCAGAACACCTTGTCTCCGCTATTTAATTTATTCAACTTAGTCAAGAATGTTTTAGCTCTTGCAGCTGCTTTATCATTAGCTGCTCTATCAGGATCTACCTGATAGTGAATCCAAGGCGTATTATCACTGTCTGTAAAATAAGCAGTAGTAACACCTTTAATTGGATCATATGTCTTTGCACCAAATGTCAATTGTTTAGCATATTTCTTTGATGTTTTAACTTCTTCACTTCTCATCCTCATTCTCCTTTTCGTAAAATTCATTAAGCAATCTATCAATCTCATAATAGAACGAATGCTTCTCAACTTCTGCAATCATTTCTCTGTAGTAATTTCCCAAACTTACCATATTTAGAATCTCCCATCAACTCTAGATGCCCAATCCTGCCGCTTCCAAAATAAGTGGTTATCTGCAAGAACCCAACCCACGATAAACCCAGTTACTGTAAGAACAGTACAAATAATAACCAATGCTGCCATATCAGCCTCCTCAATAATTTAGTATTAAGTTTTATAAAAGGTGTTAGTGATTTTGTCATAGTGTGTTATATAGTGTTAACAAAATAGAAAAGGACAGCCGCACGCACGAACTGTCCTTAAAATAGAGGTTGATTATATGGCTTTAAAGGCGAGCTGTAATAAACATACATTAAAAGTGTATTGCCTCATCGGCGTAATAGGAACAACTTATGCCTTTATGTTATTTAGTTTTGATGTTCCAAAATATATTGCTGCAAGCTTTCTGCTTTCTCTTTATCGAACCAATATGTATTATTCCAATCTTTTAATATGCCAGCTTTAACACATTTCTGTAATGGTGTTTTCGGTTCAACAAAGAATGGATTATAAAACCCAACTAAGTCTTTGAAGTTCTTCTTATAACGCATACAAAGTGAGTATGCGTATTTCAAACCATTTATATAATCATATAAGTTTTCAGCTCGTAGCATCTCTAAAGCCTTTGCCTCTTGAGCAAGGTATCTTTCTTTTGAAATAAGCTTTTGTTCTTTTGTCTTTTCCATATTATGCAGCCTCTTTTAAAGTTAGTCTGTTATGTTTATAATCAATAAAATCTTTTATTGTTGGTCTTCTTTTAAACAATCTCCATACTTCATCTGATTTACTAAAAGATTCCCAAGTTTCATATTTGTTATCTAAGACAATTTGTGGTACATCTTCCGTTTCGGAAGTGTCCGATGTTATTATTAAATCTAAATTATTATTATTATTATTATTATTATTATTATTATTATTATTATTATTATTATTTATTTTAATAGTATTTGATTTAATAATAACATCGGACACATTCTGTGTCTCAGAATTGTCTTCTGCAACATTGTTTGAAGATGTCTTTTCTTTATTCTTTAACTCTTCTATTGTCTGTCTTTCAAACTCTTCCCACTCTTTTCTGTTTTGAACTTCTTCATCAGTCATAATATGTCTTTTCGAGATTGTTTCATAAGATGTGTTTCTTTCAAGTTTTCCACAAATCCATTCAACTTTTGCAGTGCCTTCTTTAAACTTTATTTCGCCTTTATTCTTTATTTCACGAGATAAGCTTCTTTCTGACTTATTATATGTAAGTTCAACGCCTTCTGAGTTAATCCATTTATAGCATTCACTTACTGATGAAAACTCTATTGTTTTGCTTGGGAATATTAACTTAAATTGATTGCCAGCAACTTTACCTATATAAAATCCTATAGCAGAAGGCTTCCATTGAGATGTATTATAAAATCCCATATATGTTGAAGCATTATAAGGAATCATTTCACAGTCTTCAACTGGAACATAATAACATTCTTTGTTAATTGTGTTAAGCTGATTTCTTATATCTTTTGTTTTATTAAAGCATTCAACAACAAAGTCTTTATTGCAAACAAATAAGCTGTTTGGCGTCAAGAACATAAACTTGTTGTTTGATGTTGCATTCTCTACAACGCTCTTTGACAAAGAGAAGTAATAGTGATTTCCAATGTTGACTTGTGATTTTGTTACATAATAGTATTCAGGAACGTTATAGTTTCTGAAGCCATTTGGTTGTGAGATAAAAGAACTTACACAAATATGAGCACCAGCGTGTTTGTTACGATTTAATGCATCTGTTTTGTTGTTCATAAATGAAGGAACAAAACAGTCATTGTAAGTTGATTTAAAATAATTTAAGATTTGATTTCTGTATTGATTAAGATTGTTTTGAAGTTGTTTGTGTCCTGCGTAAATATTGTATTTCATAAAAGTTGTCTCCTCGGTTGCCGATTGGGGCCCGCAACCGAATCGACACCTTGTTGCTGTATTAACAACAATCAATTAGTTAGTATAGTTGAAAATGAAAGCTTGGCATAGTTTCACATTCGTTAATATATTAACAAGTTTTCTGAAGTAGCTGTTTTACGCCGTTAATATGTCAACTAACTCAATAGTAGAGGATAAATAATGAAAATGAACATAACATACACATCAAAAGCTGCAAAAGCTGAGTCCAGAACACTAGGCTTTGTTTGTTTTAATGAAATATATACTTATATGACTGTGCTTACTCCACAAGACGAATTTGACTTTTCAGTGAGTTATAATAGCGAAAATGATAAATTTTGTGTATTAGCCGATTCTCAACTAACTTCTATATAGGAGATTAAAATATGTTTGGTTTTGAAATGGCACTATTTTCTCTTAAGCAAGGCAAAGCAGTTGCAAGAAAAGGTTGGAATGGCAAAGGACAATACATTGAACTTGCTACAAACATTTCTTATGTAAATGCATCAGGTAATGTTATCAATGTAGAACACGATGCTATCGGTAATAAAGCTATTGCTTTTGTTGGTACAACAGGCGTTCAGCTTGGATGGGTTGCTTCACAGGCAGATATGCTTGCTGAAGACTGGGATATTGTAGATCCTGATTCTATTTCTAATGAAACTAATTTTAGGGGGATTAAATAATGAATCAAGTGAATCAAAACAACATTCAAACAGAGATTGATCTTTATGCTGACCAAGAGATGACTTTAACAGAAGCTATTGCTGTTGTAATTGGTAAGCATGCTGCTGGAATTCCAATCACTGGCGCTAAAGAGGAAGTAGCTGATGATTTTATTAAAGATTGGGCAGACTTATTTGGAGCGAAGACAGCAAAATGATTGACCCATACTACTTTTCAGATATGAAAATAGTTGATGAGAGATTGACAAAACTTGAGAAAGGATATGAAGAAATCTCCAAACTTTTAACAGGTTTGTCTATGGATCTCAAACTTATAACAAATGGAGGTAAAGCAAGTGGCATGCAGAAAGTATCGTCAAGTACACAATCGTCAAATAGAACTTCAAGAAGGACCAAATCCAGAGATGTTAACGTTGACAATAAGTGACTTAGACGACAACTTATTGTTTAGCGCAGCATATATAGATGAGGCAACAGCACGAGCCGCTTATAGATTAGCATATGACTGTGTTGTTAATGACTTACCCTTGGAGAGAATTTATGGACCATAATTGGGAGAAATACTTAAGGAATCAGAAATGACTGGCTATCAAATTGTCATCAGTGATATAGAAAATTACGAATTTACAGAAAATGAAAAGAAATGGATTAAAGAATATATTGGTGAAACACTGACAGAAAATCAAATCTACGACATGAATTTGCGTTTTCATCTCCACCTTACTGAGGATGAAAAGGGGGAGGGCTTCCGTAAAGTTAAAGAGAATAAACGAAACACTTCTAAAAGTTTGTTACCAAAGAGCTTAATGCCACTTTTGGATGACAATACTGACTTGAAGACAAAGTGGAAATTATTTTGCAAAACACTTTGGTGGTGTCACTTCGTTAGACATATAGAAGTGGATCCTGCTATATGGGATCTTGGTGAAAGGCTTTTAGCTGAATATCCAAACGGAAGAAAGGCTATGTTGATAGACGTAAAAGGGAGTATCAAGCATCGAACAATCATAGAATACTAAATAAATAAAGGAGATTAAAACATGTGGGTTAGCAGAAGACGATTTGATAAGCTGTGCGCAGACGTAAAATTTCTTAAAGAGTTGGTCGGTGAAATGGATGTTGATGGTTATAATGACTTTAAGAAAATGAGCGATGCTAATAAAGATGCAGCATTAAAGCAGGGTCATTGGTATTTAAACTCAAAGGCGGATGTTCAATTACTTGAGCAGGTAATTCAAAAGATAAATGAGAATGAGGATCTGTGTGCGCTTTTCACTACATCTGATGGCGCAACTTTATCTTTAAGAGTTCATAAGCAACCTGAAAGAAGAACGACCTTCATGAATTTTGATGGAGATGAAATTAAATGTTAATTTATACAGGAGACTGGGACAAAATATACGTTAAAACAGGTTATATTCTGGTAAGCAGAAATGGAAAGAAAATTAAAGCAAGTTGTTCTAAGGAGGATATTCCAAATGAATATTTAAAGAAAATCGTTCGTGAGTATAATGTTGATGGGTTGTACTACTATACATCCTATGAAGATTTAGATTTAATGTGGAGTATGAAAAGAATTTATGTCAAATGTGATTAAAAGAATGAAGACCAAAATTGATAAGAAAAGCAATGAGATCTATAATACACTTGTTGGTTCTATCGTTACAACTTTTGGAATTATAAATGGTGTTGATGAAGATGAGATCAAATCTATTTATAAAGGCCTAAAGAAGAATAAGAATAAGTTACCAAATACAGTCGATGAACTTTGTAAAGTTGTCTGGGGAAAGATCGGTAAAGACGAAAACATACCTTTACGTTCTAATGCAGTCCTTGTTTATGATAAACTTAACATTAGGACACCGCTTGTAACGCTTGTAAACAGTGAGGGCAATTTGTTACCACTTAAAAGAGATGGTGAATTCACTGGTATATTGTTGACAGCCGCAGCAGGTTCAAACTTAGTTGATGCCGAATTCCTCTATAATGAGGATGGCACAGAAATTGAAGAATAAAATAGAGGAGATAAATAAATGAAGAGGAGATAAAGGATGATATCTAAATGCACAGTGTTACTCTTCTGTGAAAGTTACAAAGACATTGAGAACTACGATGTGGCAGTTACCGATGATTCTCAAACTTGGATTTGTCATCATAGATTAGAAACAGAAGACTCTGATGGAAAACCAAGAATTATTGCATTATCTACAGCAGAACTTAAAGCATTAGATATGTATTATAATCGGCCACCAGAAGAGCTAATATTCGTCACCAAGTCAGAACATGCTAAGATTCACGGGAAGTATTCGACTTGGTTCATTAAGAAGGGTGCTGACAATTATTTTGCACAGCATAAATTCATAGGCTCCAGCAATCATATGTATGGAAAGCACCATACAGAAGAATCTCGTAAGAAAATATCCGAAAGTCTTAAACAGAATGAGACAATTGCTGAAGGAACATTTACTGGTAAACATCATACAAAGGAAACAAAGGAGAAAATATCAAATGCAAGAAAAGCAAGAGGAACAGGGTACAAACAACTTAACAGAACAAAACGTCATTGGAGGAGAAGAGAAGATGGCTCACAAGAATGGTACTAAGAAGTATTATATATCAGTTGTCGGTGGAACAGGATTAAATTTTGGTTTAGCATCGTTTATCAGCTACATCAAAACAGAAGGCGATGACACTGGCAATAAGGATTATGAGTTTAACGTGTGCAGTCCTTATTATGACATATTTGAAGCTTGCCCTTACGTTAGTACCGTTTACAAACCAAATGAAATTAAGGATATGATATTTGATGCAGAAGCCGCAGATGGTGAGCTTATTTTACATCGTCTTTATGATATGGATGGTTTTATTAAGAAGCAGCTTAACTACAGTGAAGCTTGGGCAAAATTGATGAACATTCCTTTCACTGATACTGAAAATGGAACTAAAGCAAAATCAATTCTTGAACCTTTGAAGAAATTCCCAGGTTTGTCAAACCATGTTGAGGCTATAAAGAAAGCACTTGATGGAAAAGATTATGTAATTATGCAGTTTACTGGTGGACAATCTCCACTTGTACAGGTACCTCAGGTAAAGAATGATAAAGGTGAAATTGTTTCAGACTGGTCAAAAGTACCATACAATTATGACAACGAACCACTTAAAAGACACTATCCAATCGATAAAGCAGAAGCGTTTGTTGATGCCTATCATAAAGCATATCCAGACAGAATTATCATAATGTATCAGTTGCCAAATGAACCATGCCCAAATAGAGAATTTATTTTGAGAGCAACTGTTCCATATTTGACATATTACGAATTGGCAAAAGAAGCAAAAGAGATTATCTGTATTGACAGTTCTTTACAACATCTTACAGCTGGTTTAACAAAGACAACCGTAATTTGGGCACATTCAAAACCAAAATCCTTCGGCTACTCATTTAATAATAATATTGAACAACCTTGTAGAACTGATGACCTACTTTACTTTTCAGCAATTGGTCCATCAGGTGCAAAAGTACAGTATATTGAACCAGAAGAATTGATGAAAGAGGTAACAAAATAATGGGAAAGAGAGGGAGACCAAAGATGCCTCCCTCTTTCCAAGAGCAGATGTTTCAGGAAGCCTATGGAAAGTGGGAAGCAAGTAATTATACAGATAAACAATCCTGGGATGCTATGTTTTACAGAGTACATGAGTGCTGTAATGCTATAGGGAGTAAAATGTTGAAAGGACTTTATACTTCCACTTTTGAAGACAGAGTGATGGATGCAACTATTTACATAATGAAAGGTATTAAGGAGAAGCATACACACCCGTCAAAGTTATCCTCTTGGTGTTATTGGCCAACCTTTAATGCTTTGCAGGGTAAGAAAGCAATTAAAGAAGACACTGAACTTAACTTGGAAGATTTCCTTAATACTTATCAACAATCTGACGAATCTGTTGAATCGATTTTGGATTATCTTTAATAAAGTTTTCAAACAATTGACCGTTGATGGATACTTCGTTGTCATCTTTAACTACAATCAATAGTCCATCTTTATCCAACTTTTGACCTGGCCAAGCTTTAGACTTGGCTATAATTTTATCCCTTAATGATAAAATATTCATATCAGTTGAACTATTCTTAACACCCTTAGGTGGCTGTAAAACAGATGAACCACCTTTACTCTCTCCACCAGGTAAATTAGCCTTCTTAGATGTAATTGCACCACCTTTTCCTAATATACCTACCTTTCCAAACATTCCAGAACCAGCATAGCCTGATGACATGTTTCCACCATTAGAATGTGATACAGC
>Ga0326512_10004448_pt1 | contig 10179 bp, 13 predicted proteins | sample 1_2617_0518_D_FD_203652 | JGI IMG/M metagenome (GOLD analysis project Ga0326512, IMG submission 203652) | Bovine rumen microbial communities from UC Davis, California, United States - 1_2617_0518 | ecosystem: Host-associated > Mammals > Digestive system > Stomach > Rumen | place: USA...
GAATATATGTTCATCGGCCCACGAACATATGTTCATGAAAAGTGGCAAAATAAGTGGCTGTAGTGGTCTTACGAATTTTAGTAAATTAAATGAAGTGAATACTGAAACCATATATGGCAAACGAAATAGGCAGTAATCACGAAACGCATCAAACGAAGACTGCAGGTACTGATGCCGGGTTTTGGGGACTGCATCGGCTTGTGATATGCTTCTTTACGGCAATGCTGATTTGCACAGTTGTCTATGGTATTGTCGCTTATATCCATTACAGAAGTTTTGTTTGCAGCCAGGAGCGGCTGGTTCAGCTATACCAAGATAATATAGAGAAAGCGGGAGATGGCAGACAGCTACCTGCCAATGCTTACTTACAGCGATATGCCAAAGAACAAGGAACCTTCCAGCAGGAAGTCAAGTCCATGCTCGACTTGGAATTCAATCGTATCCAGCATGAGTTTGAGTCGTTGGAGATATGGGCAGGAGTCCTGACAGTGATATTCCTGATATTCAGCTTCTATTCCCTCTTTAAGACAGAACAACTCGAACAGCAAGGAAAGGCTGCATTAAAAGAAGTCATCAACACACAAATCAAAGGCGATAAACTATTAGAAAAGTTGGAAAAGGATAAAGTCGATAAAATCAATTCTATTGACCTGTCTTTTGATTCATGGAAACGTATAAAAGAGGTGTCAATAAAAAAACTTCTGTCGAAGAAGTCTAAGGAGTATCAAAATGAACTCGCAGAGACCTATAAAGGAGATTTCAATCAAAAAGTTTCAGATTATTTCAAAGAGTTCGACACCAGAGCAAATGAAACTATAGCTAAATCAGAGAGGATCATTGCTGAAGAGCTCCAGAAGGTTCTTGATAGCTGGAACAATAAATTTGAAAAGGACAGAGAGAATTTCCAGAAACAGCAGAAAGAGTTATTCGATAATATTACTTTTGCTTCCGATGATGATATCAATCAGCTGTTTGAGGAAGAACCAGAATACGAAGAGGCTGGCAATCACCCAGATGGCGAGAAATCATCAGAAGAAGGAAACACTAATGGAGAGGAGAGTTAAAGATGATTGACAGACAGGAGAACTATCGTTTGTTGAATTCAGTGAGGAATGATATCTCTTATGCTGAAAATGAAATAGACACATTGAAACGTCTATTTTCAGTCTATCAATCGCGAATGAACGATCTGAATACATACAGACGGAAGATGTTGTTTTCTCCTAACGAAATAGGAGTAGCTTCTGAATTTATTTCTCTTGTTAATGAATTGGAAATCGTCAATAACAATCTGAATGCCTCCCGCGTACGAATCGCTATGTTGTTGACAGCTGCATTATCAGTTATTGTAAACCAGATAGAGTATTCAGAGAAATTGTCGCCACTTTTAATGCCCCGTATACGGAACATCCTTCGCAACATTACTGGAATTGTTCAAGAAACAAAAGAATTCAATGTCGACTATTCTTCAATAGCATCATTAGCAATTCGTGGATCCTTCTTGATGACATTTAAAGAAAATATAACAACAGCAAGTCCGACCAAACGCCTTTTTGATGTTTTGCTAAAGGTTATAGTATAGAGCTGTTCTTTCGAGAACGACATAGGCTCCGTCTCTGCGAAGCAGATATGAAGCAAGGTGTTGTACTTCCGCCGCATGAGTAATATCTATGGGGATAGATGCTGGTTTTTTATGGTTTTCTGAATGTCAGGCGATGGCTCTAAGATATACAAGAATTTCTTGTAGATGCGCAGCAGGATCAGCATTTGTGCGGAAATTGGGACGCAACGGTCTTTGAGCAATCTTCAGTCTGTAGTCATAGATAGTACCTTCCGCGTACTGAGCCAAGCGGAGTTTCTTAGTGAAAAGCGAAATTCGTTCTTCAAATTTCGGAACGGCCTCAATGGCCTTGTGCAAATTAGTTTTGTACATGTTTCGTGGTGCAGTTTTTTTTGACGGGGAGGTTAGAAGTGTCCCATATTCTCCCTGCACCTTTAAAAACGAAAATTGATAATGAATAGTATAAATGGTGGGAGCTATTGGAGCAGCGAGAGCCATTGAAAGGATACTTTCATTTGGCCGAGTCGCGACAATAGTCGAATGGAGTTCAAGTTGAAGCCGCAGGGCTTTAGCTTTTTCACCGCGGTGAAAATTAGTACAACAACCTCTATTGAAGGACTTCGACAGTCCGTTTGATATTTAGATTACAGCTGATAGGGATGATTTTTAGTCAATGGTTATGAGCAACTCCATTGACGATGTTGATTCCTTATCAGCTTCCCAAAACATTATAGAAAGTAAAAATGAAACAATACGATTACTTAATAGTCGGCTCTGGGCTATTCGGGGCTACCTTTGCCTATAGTGCTAAGCAGATGGGCAAACGCAGCCTTGTGATTGACAAACGGCCTCATCTGAGCGGTAACATCTATTATGAGAATATCGAGGGTATTAAAGTGCAGAATTATGGGGCAGAATTATGGGGCAGAATTACACATTGTTCCTATTACCGTGTCTCGCCTTTGCTACCTGTGGCACTGACTTTTCAGGAGTTGACTGAAGGGATAAAACGTTAGGGATAGCGGAGCTTACTATCGATAGTTGGGACGACTCACAGGAGTCGAAAGAGTACTGTTACAAAAGTCGCCAAATAAAGAAACTCAAATGTCACGGACCAGTCCTCTGACATTTTCAATGTCAAACGTTGTAAAAATGCGTTTAATCTTAGATAAAGAAAAATGCAGTGGATGTGCTGCATGCTATACTGCCTGCCAGCATAATGCTATAACTATGCAATTTGATGAAGAGGGTTTTGAATATCCTGTTATCAATCAGAGTTCGTGTATAGATTGCGGATTATGCCAAAGCGTTTGTCCCGTTTTGCAATATGACAAAAGGCAACCACAGAGGTCAGATAATAATGATGCTCAAAAAGGGTATGCTGCGCGAAATAAGAATTTCGAGCAACGGCTAATTAGTTCATCAGGAAGTATATTCCCTCCCATTGCTGAATTTATATTAGAAAATGGAGGAGTAGTTGTAGGGACAGCTTATGATAAGCATTTTAATGCAGTACATTTAATTATTGATGCAAAAGAACATCTTAAAGAGCTTCAAGGTTCGAAATACTTACAGTGTAAAGCAGACAACACAACATTTAAAAGAATACGGGATGAGTTAAAAACAGGTCGATTGGTTCTATATTCCGGTATGGCATGTCAGGTGGAAGGCTTAAAGTCTTATCTGCGTAGGGACTATGACAACCTTTTTACAATTGACTTGATTTGCATGGGTATCCCATCTTCTGTGGTATGGCAGAAGTACCTAAATGTCTTTTTCAAGGGGGAAAAGATTTTGCATGTCAATTTCAAAGAGAAGAGTGTTGGTTGGAATAGTTTCTGCTTTTATGTGAAAACGGATAAACGTGAGTTTAGGGAGCGTGGAATGAAGAATCTTTACCTTCAGAGCATGTTCCGTTCATGGAATATGCGTATTTCGTGCTTTAACTGTCCTTTTAAAAATGCAGAAAGGATATCTGATTTTACACTTGCTGACTGTTGGGGCGCGAATAAACTTGTTCCTGAATTGGATGACAATAAAGGACTTTCTTCTGTAATTGTTCATAGTCAGAAAGGACTGAAACTTTGGAATAGTTTGCCAGATAGGATAGAATACAGAGAAATTCCCATAAAAGATATAGCAGCAGGGAATTCTAATCTTATATCCAACAAACCACAGTCCGGCAACCGCACTCTTTTTTATAGTATGCTGGCTAAAGACGCAAAAAGTGCATTTGTAGACCTATGTACGGTAAAGCCGCCAACGTTCTTGGATAGACTAAAAAAGAAAATAAGAAGTCTTGTAATAAAAAATACTGGAAAATGAATTTAAAAAAATTATTTTCTATGAGTTTCTGGCATATTGATAGCCGTAAGTTTAAAGATACTTATGACTACGATATGAAATTTAATGCATCATTTAGAGGTAAGAGTCTTCTTAGCCCTCGTGAGAAGAAAATGCTTCAGATTAAATATCTATGGTATTATCGGAAAGCTCAAGCAGCAAAAGGCACTATATGGAGTAAATGGTATATGCATAAGCTCATAAATTTTAGCGAGCATACAGGAATAATGTTGTATGAGAATATGGATATCCCTAAGGGGCTGATAATAGGACATCCTGGTCCAGTCATCATCAATAGCCATGCCACCTTTGATGGAAATCTTTTCCTGACTCATGGCGTTACTATTGGGAGAGATATACGAGGAAAAAGAGCAGGAACTCCGCATTTTGGAAAAAATGTTTCTATAAGGTGCAATTCTACGGTTGTAGGCGGCATTACAATAGGGGATGATGTCCTCATAGCCCCCAATACATTTGTTAATTTTGATGTTCCTTCGCATTCTATTGTAATCGGCAATCCTGCAACAATCCATCATAGGGATAACGCAACAGAAGGGCATATAGGTAAAGTTGAATAAATTGTGGCAATAATCATTAGTATAATACTGATACTTTTGGTCTATCTCCTTTTTAACTTTTTATACAAAAGGACAAACTCCTATAAAAATGAGATACTTCCATATAGTAAGCCAATGGGAAGTGTCCCCGAAGGGCTAGATCTTGCCTTTTTTGGAAGCACATATTCCCTCTATGGATTTGGGGCTTATGATACGCTACAGATAAATGCTTTTAGCTTTGCCATGCCAGCGCAGTGCCTGGAGATAGACAATGCTCTTCTTCAAAAACATTTTAAGAAGATGAAATCAGGAGCAACTGTGATATTTTGTGTGGCGGCTTGTTTGTCATTTTATCGTTTTAGTCAAGTAAAAAACAAATCGGTATATTACAGCATGCTGAGGCCTACAGAGATATCTGGCTTTTCTATTTCTGCTTTATTTAAAGGTGTGTTTCCTTTGTGGGGGAGACGCATCAAAAGCGGATTTCGGATTATTAATGATACAAAGCGCTTTCGCGATATCTATGTTCCATTCGAGAAATATATCTCACCAGAACAGATGGATAAGAATATGAAGTCGATGGCCGATGGTTGGATAACGTTATTTGGCCTTAAGAATTTGAAGGAAAGGGACACATCTGAAACTAATTCAGCCAATCTTTCCTATAATGCGACCATACTTAATGGTATGATCAGCATGTGTATGCAGTATCAGTTAAACCCTGTTATTATTATACCACCGTTTTCTTCCAAATTAAATCAATATTTTGCGTCGGAATTCCTGGACAACAGTCTCTACTCACTGATAGTAAAGGCAAAAGGAGATCTGAAGGTACCAGTGCTTGACTATAGGTTGGACAAAGATTTTCAAAGCAATTTTAATCTTTTCCTTGATGGTGGTTTCAGATTGAATAGGGTTGGAAGTAGAAGGTTCATAAAGAAGGTTTTTGAAGATCTCAATCATAAAGGGTATCATTTAACTAATCAGACATTGGCAAAAGCATAATATGAACTTATTATCTAAAGTTAAGAGGCGCATTATAAGTTCTTTGTCTACGCCGTTAATTTACGACGAGAGGCTACGTCAAGCATATAGTTCTGTTTCTGTGACTGGCGGTTATCTTAAAGGTAAGAATGCCGTAGTCACTGGAGCTACTGGTGGTATAGGCTACGCCATAGCCCGACGGCTATTAATGGAAGGGTGCAGCGTTATCATAACAGGACGAAATGAAGAGAAACTTATACATACAACTGAGAAACTGAACCAGTATGGTAAGTCCGTTTCGTATATCTTATTAGATCAAAAGAAACCTGAGGAATTTACACAAATCGTTAAAAAGGTCTTTGCGGATAGCGTAATTGACCTTTGGGTCAATTGCGCAGGAATTTTAAAAAAAACAGATAGGTGATAATGTCGGCCAAATGATACCGATGTTCACGCTCAAATGATACCGATGTTCTCACTCCAAATGATACCGATTGTATCACCGTAACGATACCGCTCATATCGCAGCAAATGATACCGACAGCAAAAACCTCATATCACTCCAAATGATACCAGCCATATCACTCCATACGATACCGCTGTATCACTTCAAATGATACCGGCATATCGCATCAAATGATACCGTCCGTTCTTCATCGTGGCAGACAGTTGACGAGGCATTATATTGTTTTACTTGGACGCTAATGTCCGCAAGTAAAATCAATGTCTAACAAAAAAGTTACGATGATGAAACTAAGAAGAATCATCCAGATGCTGAGTGAGGGCTATTCGCAGAATGACATCTGCCGCGAGACCTCATCGAGCAAGACAACGGTGTCGGGCTACAAGAAGATGGCCGATGGCACCAAGTTGAGTTACCAGGAGCTGCTCCTGAAGGAGGACTCCGAGCTGGAGGCACTGTTGCAGCCCAAGCCTGCATCCGTTCCGCCCGATCCCCGCAAGGCGGAGCTTGACGGCCTGATGCCGGAGATCATGAAGCGACTCTCCAAGCGCTATGCGACGGTGGAGATGGTGCATCAGGAGTTCTACCTGAAGCAATGTCCTGAGGGCTACGGCTACACCCAGTTCAACAAGCACGTGAAGGCGTGGCGCGAGGCGCACGACCTTTCGTATCACAATGTATACATTGCGGGTGAGCAGTGGCAGATTGATTTTGCCGGGGATTCGCTCTGGCTGACCTCCCGCAGCACGGGCGAGCTGACCAAGGTCGTGGTGCTGGTGTGCGTGATGCCCTACAGCGAGCTGCCTTTCCTGATGGCCCTGCCCGATGCCACCACCGACTGGTTCTTCCACGGGCTGAACAAGGGGCTTGAGTTTATGGGCGCACTGCCGAAGATTGCCAAGAGCGACAACATGAAGCAGTGGGTGACCAAGTCCGACCGCTACTGTCCGGCACTGTCCGATGCCTGTATGGAGTGGGCCAACCACTACCACATCGGCATCACGGCATGCCGTGTGAGGAAGCCGAGGGACAAGGGACCTGTCGAGTCGGCCGTCAACCAGCTCTACCAGTACGCTTATGCCCGCATTCAGGACGAGGTGTTCTACACGCTCGACCAGCTCAACGCCCGCCTGTGGGAGCTCCTGTGGGAGTATGTCAACAGCCCCTACAAGGGTCGCACCCGCTGGCAGATATTCACCGAGGACGAGAAGCCCAACATGAATCCCCTGCCTCTGGACATGCACCGCTTCCGCCACCGCAAGACGGTCAAGCTGGGCAGCTCGTACCACGTCTGCGTGGGCTCTGAGCGTCACATGTACAGCGTGCCGTACAACTACGTCGGCAAGATGGTCACAGTGATGTGGGACATGGAGTATGTGGAGGTGTTCCTCGGCACCATGCGCCTGTGCGTACACCGCCGCAGCTATGAGGCTTACGGCTACACTACGGACAAGAACCACATGCCTGAGTCGCACAAGGCGTATGAGAGAAGCCGCGAGTACAATGCCGCAGCCCTCATTGAGCGGGCAGGGTTCATCGGGCAGGGCATGAAGTGGGTGGTGGAGACGATGCTCTCCAAGACGCGCTTCCCGCAGCAGGCCTACATGCACTGCAATGCTGCGCTGGCCCTTGTGAAGGAGTATGGGCGTGACCGTCTGGAGCATGCCTGCCAGATGATGAAGACGGAGACATCCACGGCTTCGCTGAAGGTGCTGTCCAACATCCTGAAGAACAACCGTGACCTCGCTGAGAAGCAGAAGGACGCGATGACCTCACTGACTTCCGATGACGACGTAAGGGGCGAGGCCCACTATGCCCGTATCGTGGGTAGAAAGGAGGACGGCGATGAATAACAGCATCACCACCGGCATACTGAAGGAACTCGGACTCCACGGGATGGCAGAAGAGTTTTCCAGAATCATCATGCTGCCGATACAGAGACGCCCCTCGCTCGACGCAGCGGTGGCGAAGATGGCCGAGGCAGAACAGCTCTACCGCAAGAATGCCAAGGCGGAGAAACTGCTCAAGGCCGCCAAGCTGCGCATGAAGGCTTTCGTCGAGGACGTGGAATGCTCCACAGCCCGTAACCTGACAGAGGCGGAACTCACGGAGCTTGCCGACTGCAGATTCATCAGCCGGGGCGAGTTCCTCGCCATCATCGGCAAGACCGGTTGTGGCAAGTCCTACCTTGCCAATGCCATCGCACGGCAGTCCTGCCTCAACGGTCTCAGGACGATCTACCTGAACATGAACAGCTTCGTGGACGAGATAGCGCAGGCCCGTCTTGACGGTACGTACCAGAAACTCATAGCCAAGCTGAACCGCAACGACCTTATAGTGCTTGATGACTTTGGCCTGCAGCCAATGAACCAGGACACCCGTCTGGCCCTGTTCCAACTGCTGGAGGAACGGTATGGTGAGAAGTCGGTCATCATCGTCTCACAACTGCCGCTTGACAAGTGGTATTCGTATCTGGCTGATGCCACCACGGCTGATGCCATCATGGACAGGATTGTCAACAACTCCACCATCATCAATCTGATGGGTGATTCGATGCGTGGCAGGAAGAAAAGAGGCTGACCGTTGCCACGGTAGAACGCATTGTCATATCCACGGTAAGAAGTGAGATCATCGCCACGAGAAATCGCCTCTTCATCGCAACGTGGATTCTCTTTGTTTGAAGGATACCGCCGGCAACGCGTCAGGCGGTATCTTTAGCAACGGTGAATTAGCGGTACTCTGTCAGCGTGAACATCGGTATCATTTGAGCGCGATTAGCAGATAGGAGCCGAAAATTCCGTGGTTTACCTAAAGACACGTATTTTGATGTCGTTGACACAAATCTTAAGAGTACGATGCTGTTAAATACTTTGGTGGCCGACAAGATGTTGGAAAATGTTGTTGGAGGTAAGATTGTTAATATTAGTTCTATTTGCGGTCTAACAAATCATTTTGGTTATACTCCATATGGAATTTCCAAAACAGGAGTAATTGAATTCACAAAGCATGTTTCCAAAAAATACGATGGCAAAGTGATATTCATCAGCGTAGCACCTGGATCTGTTGCAACACAAATGGGTACACGACACTTTGGAGGTGATATATCCGGCACGAGTGCTCTGACGTATCATGTGGCTATTCCAGAAGAGACGGCTGCTGTTGTATGTTTCCTGGCTGGAGAAGCTGGCAATTATTTGAATGGTCAGACTGTCGTTGCTTCAGCGGCTGAGAGGGTATAGGATATGAACGTAATACATCGACTACTTAAGCGTTTTCGTAGTCCAAATCCCATCGTGGACAAGGATGTGTATAGTAATTTGACCTTAAGCCATTCTGGTGGGACTTTGGCTCTATCTAATGTGCTTATAGTTTCTAATGAAAATTTGCCAAAAGATATCTTGGACGAATGGGTAAGAAAGGAAGAGGCCGATGTTAGTACGCTAAACTTACTAGACTCTCTTGATAGGGAGAAGATTCTTGATGCTGGTAATTCGTTAATAGGTCCCTTTACTCATATTATAAATATCTTATATGCAGAAGATAATAACGGATACCTAAAAGAAGATGGCAAATACAATATAGATGAACAGATGTACAAGATATATCAGTGGCATCAAGAGGAAGTTGACTATTTAGTTTGTAATGGATTGGATGCCACTATTTGCACCGTTTTTATAGATGATATGACTGATGGGCATTTTTCCATAGGAAACAATGTGGCTATGATGATCCGTGGCCTCGCAGAAGCATTGGCTAATCATAGAATTATTTGCAATGGTATAGTTGCAGATCGTGAGGTCTCACTAAGATTGCTTTTAGATAGTACGGCTTTTCTTAGCAGTAAATATGGTCAAATTATGACGGGAGAGATTCTTCGCATGAGGAAATAGTATGGAAAATTCAAGGACGAAAAATTCTGTATATAATGTGTTGTCGAGCATTGGTATTAAAGTGCTGACAATTATCTTGGCATTTGCTAGTAGAACGGTTTTTATATATGTTCTTGGGGCAGTTTATCTCGGACTGAATGGCCTTTTTACAAATATTTTGTCTTTCTTGGCACTGTCAGAAATGGGACTCGGTGCCGCCATTTCCTTCCTTCTTTACAAACCTCTTGCCGTTGAAGATACTGAGAGAATAAAGACTGTTATGGCATTCTATAAGAAGTGTTATGTAAGCCATCAGTAAACCCCGTGCCGTGAGATTTTGAAAAGGGCTTTGGAAAAGTTAGAGTGATTATTGGAGATGTCAGAGTAATCTCCGAGATTCTT
>Ga0326512_10004451_pt1 | contig 10176 bp, 10 predicted proteins | sample 1_2617_0518_D_FD_203652 | JGI IMG/M metagenome (GOLD analysis project Ga0326512, IMG submission 203652) | Bovine rumen microbial communities from UC Davis, California, United States - 1_2617_0518 | ecosystem: Host-associated > Mammals > Digestive system > Stomach > Rumen | place: USA...
ATAAGTTGAATGTAGAAATACAAAATATTAGTAGTACAAAAGATAGTATTCAAAACTTGTATAACGTTATTCTAGACACGTCAAATAAGTTAAGTGTAAAAGTACAGGAGCTCGAAGACCTAAAGGGTTCTGTAGGTTACTGTCCGTTTTGTGGGTCGGTATTCACAAAGGGTGACGAGCATAAACACATTGAATGAAGGGAGAATTTATGTCTGATATATCAATAGATGAAATAAAGAAAAAGTTTCAAGAGCTTCAGACAAAGACACAAAAGTTAAAAGAAGAGAAAGTAGGGTATGAAGCACAACTTGAGACACTAAAGTCACAATATGACGAACAACTTCAAGCACTGTTGTCCGAAACAGGGTCGTCATCTCTTGATGAAGCTATAGCTTTATGCAAGAGAAAACAAGAAGAGCTGAGTAGTCTCAAAGAATCTTTACAGCAAACGCTTGAATCATACGAGTCAACAATAGAATCTCAGAATATGGAACCAATAGTTACAAATGAGTGATATGGTAGATACAAAAACACTATTAAATAGAGCAATATCCCATAAGGCTGTAGTAGATTCCTCTAAAAGGGATATACGTGACAATAAAGAACGTATAAAAGATGAGGAAAGAAAGTTAAAAAACCTTTTAGATGAAAATGAACTAACAAGGTTCTCTTATGAATATCTTGACAAACTTGTAAAAGAAGAGTCAGGTAAGTTTATAAAAAATCTTAATGATATGCTAAACTATGCAATAAAGGTAATTTTCTATGATTGCGATTATAGTATTGAGATTAAGACAGAGGATAACAGTAGAACATCAATAAATCTAAAGTATACTGATGAAGAAGGTAATCCTATTAATGCAAATATAAAGGATTGTGGAGGTGGGGTGCAGACAGTAGTATCTACAATACTTAATCTTTTCTTCATATTCCAATATAAACTTGAACCAATTTATTTAGTTGACGAGGGGTTCACAGCAATATCTCGTCAGTATGTAACATTATTCTTTGATTTCATAAATGAACTAGCAGAAAAGAATGATTTGAAAGTTCTTTTAATAACTCATGATGTGAGACTTATGGAATTAGAATCTATTAAAAATAGGTACTCTGTAGAAGACGGAAAGTGCACAAAAATGCAAACTACAGGCAATGAGGTTAACAGTTGAATATAATAAATATAAAAACTGAAAATAATGAAACTATAGGGTTTATAAGTGATATACACATAGATAGTGTGTCACCTCCTTCAAGAATAGACGATATGTGTCAAACTTGCATCAATAAACTAGAAGATGCATTAGAGAAGTTTAAGAGTTACAATGTAAAGTATGTATTTTTGGAGGGAGATATAACAAATAGAATATCAATACCCTATTTTCCATTAAATTATCTTATAAACACTTTTATAAGATATAAGGAAGCAGGTATTAAGTTATTCTCAATATGTGGTAATCATGACATAATGCGTAATTCAATGGACTACCTTGATAGAAGTCCTATACAAGTGCTATTTAACTCAGGGTTGGTTACACACATAAATCTCGAAAACAGAGTTGTGATAAATGACGATATATTAATAACACCTGTAGACTATCCTGAATACCCAATACCAGAAGCAGATGGGAAATACAAGACAAATATTTTATTATGTCATGCATTTATTAACGCAAATGAATTTATGTCTGATGAGAGACATAATATAAAAACAGAGGACATACAACGTTTGAAGTATGGTATAATAATAGCTGGTCATGACCATGAAGAGTATGAAAATATTAAGATAGGGAACACACTAGTAATAAGACATGGGTCTTTGCTACGAGGTACAAGTCATGATTACAATTTTAATAGGCATCCAAACGTATTAATATTTGAGGATATACATAATATAAATAACGAAACTATTAAAAAAGTAGAAGTGGCACATAAACCCTACAAGGACGTAGTTAGTAATTATGTACTAAATAAAAAGAATAAAAATTCCGCATCAGGAATGAAAGACATATTATCAAATTTAGCAGATAAGTTATCTTCAAATAATGTTACCGATGAAGATAGGATACTAGGTATAATAAAAACTGATCCTGATTTGCCTAATAGTGCACGTCTTAAATTATTAAATTATATAACAGAAATATCAAATTAATGAAGGGAGAATAGACAATGGAAAACACAGGTATAGAATTAGCACCTGAAAGTATTGACCTTAATGACTTATTAGGGTTAACAAATGAGGATATAGCTGAAATAGCAGCGTCCTCAGTAGGAATTGACGATGTTGTGGTTGAAGAGGAGATAGATGAACCTCACATAACACTATCAGCTAAAAAGATACTTGATATGCTGAAAGTATCTGCTATAGTATCCTCAGCAGGGGAAAACTCCTTTGAGGGAAAAGTTATAGTGTTTAATATAACAGATGATAAGGCAGACTGTTTATTATCAGATAACAAACGTAATATATGTAAGAACCTAGACATAGTAAATGAAGATAATAGATTTACAGGGTTCCTTGCATTCTCTTCATCTGATATGGCAAGAATGATAAAGGTGTGTGGGTCCTCCTTTAGTATAATAAAGAGAGTTACAGGTGCAGACACTGATGGTGAAGTTGTAAGATACTACTTAAAGATAAAGGGTGGAGAATTAGCATTAGATAATATAAGAATGCAGAAAGACAAATTTGTTAAGGACCTGTCCGATAACTCAATAAAGGAGTATAATAAGGAATCAACTTTATCAAATATGTCAAGGTTATTTACCTTCGCCTCCACATCAATAAAGACAGGAAAGAATATAGATTTTGATGGAAATAGTATTCAAGCAACACCTATAAATAGTATGGCAAGGGTAACAACAACTGAAAAGTATCCTACATTCCGAATGTCCTTAATAGACTCCAAAGTGTTATATTTACTTTCATCCTCAGATGATAGTGAGACATTAGGTATAAGTAAGGACGGTAAGACATTCACTGGTAATACTTTTGTATTCCGTACCGAATCTTTTAAGACGTCACCTTGTGTATTCGATGCAGTAGCATCCCGTATGTTAGACGGTGAATACGCAACAGTAGACTTAAAGCATTTGTCCTTATTAACAGATCTGTCAATAGGCTTGGATACTTCCATAGGAAATCTTAAGTTCAATATAAAAGATGGTAGAGTTGAATGTGAAGTATTAACTAAGAGGGAGAATAGTAAGATAATTCTTGAAGGAACAACTAATGAAGATCTTGTAACTCTTGAAAAGTCCGTAGAAATACCTTCGCAAAATCTGAAAGGAGCTCTGACAGTATTTCCTTCAGAAACAACAGTTAATCTCCGTGTAAGTACTGACGGTATAAGTCTTCAGAGTGGTAATGTAAGTGTAAGTGTGCTTGGTAAGGGTGTTGGAAAGTAAGATAGATAACTATAATATATACAATAAAGCTACAGTCCTATACCAGGACTGTAGTCTTGTTTAAGGAGAAACTTGCATGAGAAGAATGAATGCTTATTCCATGGATATTTATAACTATAATATAGAACACGGTACTAATATCTTTATGGAATATAAGAACGAAAATACTACTGAAGAAAGACGTAAAGAAATAGAAGATTGGTTATTCAATCTTATGCGTGAAAAAGACATAATACCCATAACGTTACTTGATGAAAATTCCGAACAGGAGGATATGATAAGGTTAAGTGAAGTAGAAGCTTATGATACATATGATAAAGACAATGGTGACTATGGTACAAATTCAGTAGGTGTAACATTCTTAAATAAATTTTTTGCAAAAGAGTTATGTGATATACGTAAACCTAGTGCTCCTAAAACAATAGAAGAAGCTTTTCATGATGATAAAACTCTAAGAAAAGTAATAAGGAAATCCCTAAAATATACAGAGAATGAGTTGGGTATATTTAGATGGATACTACTTGGAGGTAGTTGTGGATACTGTGTAAACTTCCGTCCTGCAGTAGCTAAAGCTCTACTAGAAATATGGGGTCCTGAAAAGGAAGGTAAGTACTTAGATACATCTGCGGGGTATGGAGCAAGGTGCTTGGGGGCGAATATGACAAAAAATATTGACACATACATTGGAATTGACCCTAATACTGCTGAAAGTTGTGCAGAAGAAATAAAGTTTTTAGACACTTATTATCCAACAGGTACTAAAAAACAAGTATTAAAAATGGGTAGTGAAGACTTCACACCTGAAAACTTTCCGCAATATCAGAACTATTTTGATATATCGTTTACCTCACCGCCTTACTTTAATACTGAGCAATATAGCTCTGATGAAACGCAATCCTATAAAAAGTTCCCAACATATGCAGGTTGGTGTGAAGGGTTTTTACAAGCAACCATAGACAATACATGCTCAGCACTTAAAGCTGATGGGATATTTGCAATGAACATATTTGAAAAAGTACCTAATATTAAGAAGATAATTCAATTATTTCTTGCTAATAACGGTTGGTATGTATTTCAAACAGACAAATACCTATTAAAGACAATGCCTGGTGGTAAAAAGGACGAAAATGGTAATGTAGTAGCACGTAAGAGAGATAAATATTCAAATTATGAACCCATATTTATGGCGAAACACTACTCAAGGCTATTTAAGGAAGGTACAATAACAGAAGAACAAGCGAAACAGTTCAAAGAACGTGCAATTAAGGATACACATAAAATAGATATTTAAGTCCTTGTAAACTTTTTATAAAGGTGGTAAGATGAAGAGAGAAAAGTGATAATAAAAAGTACTAGAGGTGTGTAAAAATGCCTAAAGGTGATGGAAATAAAGGAAAGAAAGTTTATAATAATGGAATTGTCTCAAGGTATTTCTCTGAAAATGATGTTATTTCTGAGGAATGGGTTTTAGGAATGTTACCCAGGTCTAAAGAAAAAAATGATGAAATAAATGAGAAACGCAAAAAGTCATGCTTAGAGAAATATGGTGTAGAGCATACATCAAAACTTGATAAAGTTAAGAAAAAGATAGAAGAGACAAATATTAAAAGATATGGTGTAAAGGCACCATCTCAGAATGATAATATAAAAGATAAAGCCAAGAAAACCAATCTTAAACGCTATGGATACTACAGTTCTGCTATGTCCCCGGATGTTAAAGAAAAAGCCGCAAGAACTAATCTTAAACGCTATGGATACTACAGTTCAGCTATGGCACCAGAAATAAAAGAAAAACAGAAGAAGACAAATCTCGAACGATACGGTGCAGTATCACCATCTTTTAATAAAGTGGTGAAGGATAAGAAGAAACAGACAACACTAAAACATTTTAACGTTGAATATCCTTTACAATCTGAAGAAGTAAAACAAAAATCCAAAGAGACATGCTTAGAAAAGTACGGTACAGAGTATGCAATTCAATCTGAAGAAGTACAAGAAAGAGTAATAAAAACCAATATCGAAAAGTATGGTGTAGAACATGCATCTCAGTCTGACATAATTAAGGAAAAATCAAAGAAAATTTTTATTGAAAAATACGGTGTAGATAATCCCTCAAAATCCGAAGTAATAAAAGAGAAGCGTGCAGAAACTAATAGAAAGAGATATGGAAATGAGACATACTTTAAGACTAAAGATTTTCTGAATAAAGTTTCAGATACTTGTCAAGAAAGATATGGTGTTCCTTGGCCTTGTATGATACCTGAAGTTAGAGAAGCGTCCTCAAACGACAGCAAACCTAATCGAGATTTTGCAGAACTACTTGAAAGTAAAAGTATTAAATATAAGCGTGAGTTTCATATAAGTTCATATTCATATGATTTCAAAATTATGAATAAATTAATAGAAATCGACCCTTATCCTACTCATAACTCATTATGGGGACTATTTGGAGAGGATAGTAAAAAAGATGCGGATTATCATCAAAAGAAATCTCGTACAGCTGAAGTTTTAGGTTACCAAGTAATTCATATATTCGATTGGGATAATCCTGAAAAGATAGTAAAGAATTTATTATTAAGTAAAGATAAGGTATATGCTCGAAAACTAAAGGTATATAACATTCCTAAAGATGAAGTAAGAGAATTCCTTAATGAGTATCATCTTCAAGGAACTTGTAATGGTCAATCCATATGCTTGGGTCTCCGTGACATATCAGGTGAACTAATGTCACTAATGACCTTTGGTAAGCCTCGTTATAATAAAAACTATCAATATGAGCTCCTTCGTTACTGTTCAAGCAAGAATGTCATAGGAGGAGCTCAAAAGTTATTCAAACACTTTATTAAAGAGTATAATCCCGAAAGCATTATTTCCTATTGTGACAGAAGCAAGTTTAGGGGTGACGTATATAACAAACTTGGATTTATTCTAGCTTTAGAAGGTAAACCTTCAAAACATTGGTTCGGTATGAGGGACAAAAGGCATATCACAGACAATCTTCTCCGTCAACGCGGTTTTGACCAACTGTTCAACGCCAATTATGGTAAAGGTACATCCAATGAAGAACTTATTATAAAGGCTGAATATGTACCAATTTATGATTGTGGTCAAGACACTTACACTTGGGGTAATAAATGAAAATCAGAAATCAATATACAGAATTAATAAGAGATTTCAAAATACGTAAGGGCTTTGACCCTTGGATAAGATATAAGCAATCCGACTGTTCCGAAGAAGAAAAGAAAGAACTTGAAGATTGGTTATTTGATTTATTACGTTATAATGGTATACCTAAAATAGAAATATCTGAAGAAGATATAATGCGTGACTTAATAAATCTATCTGAAGTAAACCCTTATGAAGTATATCAAAATAATGAATTTGGTTATAATTTATCAGGTAATTTAACATTAAAAGAATTCTTCTTTGATAAGATGAATAACGTATATAAAGCAGGTCATCCTTCAGTAAATCAAAGGTTTAATGATGACTATCAATTAAGACGTACCATTAAAAAGTCTTTAACATACTCAACTAACGAGATGTCAATAATGTCTTGGATACAGCTAAATGGGTCAGGGTATGGTACATCTTTTCGTCCTGCAACAGCCAAAGCTATTGTAGATATATTTGGAAAGAAAGATTGTAAAGTAATAGATAGCTCAAGTGGTTATGGTGCACGAATGATGGGTGCATGGGCTGCAGGAGCTTCTGAGTATGTAGGAACAGATCCAAACACGTATGCAGAAAACAAGGAATTGTCAGATTATATTGATAAGACATTTGGTTTAACTACAAAAAAGACAGTATTAAGTGTGGGGTCTGAAGATTTTCCTGTAGACGAGTATAAGGGGTATTTTGACATATACTTATGCAGTCCTCCGTATTTTAGTACAGAAAAATATAGTAATGATGAATCTCAGTCATGGGTAAAGTTTAAGACATATGAAGAGTGGATAAAGGGGTTTTATAGACAGACAATATATAATATGTGTGATTGTCTAAAGAAAGATGGTGTATTTGCAATAAATATCTTTGAAAAAATACACAATATAAAAAAGCTGACAGCTTTATTTCTAGCAGATAAAGGTTTTTATATCTATAATGAATCTAAATATCTTTTAAGAACCATGCCAGGAAATACACATAAACTTGATGAAGATGGAAATGAAATAAAAATGGATGTAACAAGAGAGTCTTATGAACCTATATGGTTTGCGAAACACTATTCACAGTTACTAAAAGAAAATCTTATAACTGAAGAACAATATAAGAAATTCAGAGATAGAGAAATAACGTAAAGTGTTTACAAAATAAGTTACACATGGTATATTGTATCTAGAGGTACAAATACATGAAAAAGATAATATATGAAGAACAATTATTTGAAATGGCAAATATTCCTGCAAGGGACATAAATCAAAAGTTTGATCTATGGTTAGATTCAGCAGGTAAGGAGAGAAAAATACCACATGATAGTTCTAGAGTGAAAGTTGAATTTGAAAAAGGTAAAAGAGTACCTGTAAGTATAGAAGAGCATCCAAGAATACTATCTAATACTAAAATCAAAAAGAGTAATGGTGTGACAGATATTCTTAACTTTATAAGTCAACATAGAATAGCTTTAACACTATACATAAATAATAAATGGAGAGACCCTCAAATAATACGTTATTTGGTACTTGTAGGTAGAAGAAAGAAATCTATAAAAGAAGCCTTAAACATAATGCTAGAAGACGAGGACATACAGGAAATACCTTCTGAATTTGAAGAAATAATGAAAGAGGGAAAATAATGTACAAAGTAATAGAAGCAATAGACAACCCTTATGAAGAACTTTTCGAAATGGCTAATATAGTACCTAAGAAATCTGGTCTTAAAGCAGATATTTGGTCAGACCATAAAGGTGTACTAAGAAACAAGAAAGATAATGATAGGAGAGTAAAAATATCCTATACAACTGACTATTCAGTCTCTGTGTCCATAGAAGAAAATCCTGTAATATTATCCGTAAGTAGTTCCTTAAAAAAGAAAAATTCAGGTTCACCTGAATGGGAAGAGATAAATAAAGCAATTAAATACGTGGGAAGAAACTATGATATATTTCTAAAGCATTATAATGGCACTGACGACTCTTTTGATGATGAAGATCTTTATAATGCTCTACGTGAAAGAGGAGAATACAAATAAAATTATACTTGAAATATAACATTTAAGGGTTTACAAATTTCGTATTTTATGTTAGTATGTTATTACAACAAAGGAGAAACAAACGAAATGACACATATTACACATAAAAACAACACACTATCATTGTTTAGTTATATGTATTTATCATCACTTAAATTCACAAATAACTAAACTTTCGTGTTGAACAAAAATTAAAAGACTATATAAGTTCTCACGAAAGTGAGAACAGACAATATAGTGTGAGATGGTTAGGTTATGACAAAGCGTCTGTTCAAGATATTGGACAGACGCTTTTGTTTTAGGTGAAAATAATGACAATCATAAATATGAATTTGATATTGAAATAACTGATATACTAATACTTGAAAAAGTTTGATATATTTAAGGGGAAGTAACGGTAATGGTGATCCGTCCGGACTGTAAATCCGGTACCCAGTGTGGTGAACATTGTAGGTTCAAGTCCTACCTTCCCCATTAAATGCCTGTGTAGCCCAAATGGAAGAGGCATGCGGTTTAAGCCCGCATCAGTGTGAGTTCGAATCTCACCACAGGTACTAGTATACCCTCGTAACAGAAATGGAATATGTACCAGGCTAAGGACTTGGGTTTTGCGGGTTCGACTCCCGCCGAGGGTACTACAAGCCGGATTGGTGGAATTAGAAGACACGAAAGTCTCAAAAACTTTTGGGAAACCGTGGGAGTGCAAGTCTCCCATCCAGTATACGCAGGAGTAGCAGAAATGGAATATGCGTAGCATTCAGGTTGCTAAGTTTGCAGGTTCGAATCCTGTATCCTGTACTAATGGAATAGTAAGCCTAATTGGTAAGGCAGTGGTCTTGAAAATCATCAGTAGCCGGAAAACCGGTGTGTAGGTTCGAGTCCTACCTATTCCGTTTATGGAGTGGTGACAGATTGGTAATGTACCGGATTGCTAATTCGAGGTTGTCTTAACAGGCAGGTAGGTTCAAATCCTACTCACTCCGTATAAGTCTTTTCTAAAATAAAGTAGAAACTACAAAATATCTCCGTAATAAACATAAAGTTTTTATATATAATCAAGTAAGTTAGTTTTTATTTTACGGAGGTAATCAAAAATGAACAAACTTCTAGCATCTGAGTTAGGGTTCCTCGGTATCAATGTAGACAGCAACTTTGATCTTGCTTGGCTTAAAACAGAAGTTGCTGATAAGATACGTGAAGGGGACCAAACTTCAATATATAAGCTTATTAATTTTGCTAGACATAGTGAAGACCCTGAAATAAGAAGGTATGCAGGAATAATTGAAAATCTTTATAAGGATAAGATAGATGCTTATAATGAAACACCTGTACCTGAAAAAGAAGAAATTCATTATGAGGAAGCAAAGTCTGTAGAAGACATTGATAATCTTCTTGATGGTGAAGAGCCAGAAGTAAATATAGAAGTAACAGAAGATATTACACTTGATTCTGGAAAGTTCTTCACAGTTCCCGAAGGTAAAAAAGTTAATATGAAACTTGATTCCACAATAACTTGTGAAACAAGAGCCTTTAGTGTAGTTAATGGTGGAGAACTTACTTTAACAGGTAATGGTACACTTG
>Ga0326512_10004452_pt1 | contig 10175 bp, 14 predicted proteins | sample 1_2617_0518_D_FD_203652 | JGI IMG/M metagenome (GOLD analysis project Ga0326512, IMG submission 203652) | Bovine rumen microbial communities from UC Davis, California, United States - 1_2617_0518 | ecosystem: Host-associated > Mammals > Digestive system > Stomach > Rumen | place: USA...
GTTCCAGCAAGCACTGCATTTGAGTCCACACTTATTGCTTGCATCGTTCCAGCAAGCACTGCATTTGAGTCCACACTTATTGCTTGCATCGTTCCAGCAAGCACTGCGATTTTACTCCTCTCCCTTGCTTGCATCGTTTCAGCAAGCAGAGGAATTGTGTCCACAATGCCGAGTCTAGGGATTCCCTAGTACCCTTATGAGTGCTCATGTAGGTGCTCATTTTTATTGTCCGCTAATAGTAATTAGTTCACAATGGAGTGCTTTTTATGCTGGTTGTATAGTTGTGATAGCTGACTTTATACATCTCTCCTGTTGAGAAGCTCCTTTACTGTCTCGTTAGTGACCAGCCACTTGTGTCCGACCTTCGTAGCTGGGAGCTTGCCTGTGTTCACCCACTTGAGCAGAGTCACTCTCGTTACATGGAATATGTCCTCGCACTCTTTAAGTGTGTATGTCTTGTTCTCGTCCATCAATGTTATCTCCTCTTCTTGTTAACGTATTCTGTCAGTATCTCTTCTACTAGGTTGTTCAGGCTTCTTCTCTGTGTCCATGCTTCGTCCTTGAGTGCGTCAGCGAGTGAAGGCTTGAGCACTAGGTTCACATGAATGTCTCTTCGCTCTTCCTTTGATGGAGCCGGTGCTGGTGCTTTCTTCTTCGCTGGCTTCTTCTTTGGTGCTGGCTTTTCGTCTGGATCAGATGCACTACTGATGAAGGATAGTGCTGGGCTGTTCTCGTCCATTAGCTTGCTCATATCATTCTCTCCTTATCTGCTTACTCCCATTCGTAGTAGTTGCTTGGCATATCTATGTCCTCGAAGTCGACAGCTTTCATGCCGAGTGTTGCTGTCGATTCTCTTGGTGTTAACAGGCTGGTGTCTATTCCCAGCTCTTCAAGGTTGCTGTTCCTCTTGAGCCATTCGTGAATAGTTACCTTGTTAGCCACTATTGTATAGTTCTCTCTCTTCTGTCCGCTTCTGTCCATGAACTCTGATTGCTCCAGCCTTCCGAGTACTGTACAGAGTGCTCCTTTTGCAAGGTTGTTGTGCATACTCTGCCCCAGCTGACCGAAGCAGATAACATCGAAGTAGTCTGTTCTCTTCGGTGCGTTCTTGCCGAGGTACGGTCTGTCTACTGCGAGTCTTATCTTGCACATGATTCGTCCGCTGGCTGTGTCTTTTATCTCTGGGTCTTTGGTTGGTCTGCCTTGAACTATTACTACGTTCATTTATTCTCCTTCCTGTAAAATTCGAAGCTCATATTTTGTCTGTGAGCGACTTTCTCTGTGGTGGTCGATGTTTGTATCCTTCTGATGCAGAGGGCTGTCAGAGAGCTGATATAAGCTCCTCTATCCAATTGCGGTAGTCCTCTGTTACTGTTGCTCTTGGTGCGTACTTGAATAGTCCGCCTGTCTTGAACTGCACTTCACTTGCCTTGACCGATGCTCTTATCTTGGTATCGAATACCCTTGTGCCGAGTCTGCCAGCAAGAGTGTCGAGTGCTTCTGCTACTTCCTTCGTGATTCTCGTTCTGCTGTTGAACATGGTCAGTAGGATACCAGCTACTTCTATGCTGTGATTGCAGTACTTCTTTACTGCGTCTATGGTCTTGGTCAGCTGGTCGATTCCCTGTAGTGAGTACAGGTCTGCCTGTGCTGGTGCTACTACATAGTCGCAAGCTGTCAGAGCATTGATAGTCAGTATGCCTAGTGAAGGTGGTGTATCGAGTATCACATAGTCATAGATCCGTGAGAGTGGAGCGAGTGCTTCCTTGAGTCTGTACTCCTTCCCTGTATCAGCTATGAGTGATTCAGCTGTCGAGAGAAGAGGACTTCCTACTATCAAGTCTCCAGCTTCTGTGGTAGTGATAGCGTCCTTTGCGGTCACTTCTCCTGTCAGCACTCCGAAGATGGTAGCACCCTTCGGTGCCTGACCTCTTGATGCTGTCAAGTTTCCCTGTGGGTCGAGGTCTACTCCCAGCACTCTGTAGCCTTTCTCTGTGAGTCCAGCGATTAAAGCATTGGCGGTAGTGGTCTTGCCGACTCCGCCCTTCTGATTAGCGATTGCGATTACCTTCATGGTGTCTACCTTCAATCCTTTCACTATTGCATTGACGAGGGTATAAGCGTCTATCATGTTGTTATGTTGTTATGTTGTTATCCTATTATCATATTATGATGTTATGATGTTAGGAAAATATAGCGGTGGCGATACGCTCCTCTGCCTGTCTCTTTGCTTTCTCGATATGGTGAGCGTATATCATTGTAGTGCTGATGTTAGTATGTCCGAGGAGCTGTTGTGTCTCCTCTATGCTTCCGCCATTCAGAAGGTTCTGTGTAGCGGTAGTGTGCCGTAGGCTGTGAGCTGTCCAGCGTGGGCTGTCTAGTCCGGCTGATACCAGCCTTTCTTTTACGATTCTGCTGATGCTCCTTGTAGTGAGTCTCTCGCCATTGTTCCTGTTGGCTGTGCTGATGAAGAGGGGCTGTGTCTCGTCAACTTCTCCTCTTGCTATGAGATAGTCTCTGATTGCTTCCTCTACAGGAGCTGGTACTTTCTTGAACTCTGCTTTTTCTTGGTGTCCTTTGCCTTGATAGTACAGAGCTGTGAAGTCTCCGAGAGTTCTCATGTCCTGTATGTCAGCTCTCTCTACTTCGATGGTTCTCATTCCTGTAGTGACCATGAGCGTTATCATTGCATAGTCTCTCTTGCCTGTTAGGGTAGTGCGGTCTATTGATCCGATTAGCTTCTTCACTTGTGCGGTGGTCAGCTCGTCCTTCTTGTGCTCTGTATCCAGCTTCGCACCCTTTACGTTCTTGGCTATGTTCGGATATATTCCTTCGTCCTCTGTCCACTTGAAGAACTGTTTGAGTGCCATGATGTAGTTCTGCACTGTGCTTGGCTTGTGGTCTACCTTCAGCTCTTCTCTGTAGGCTTTTATATCTTCTTTGGTAGGCTGGCTTATTCCGTTCTCATGCACCCACTTCCAGAACTGTCTGATTGCTCTGGTGTATGTCTCTACTGTCTTTGGGCTTCCTTCTATGAAGCGTGTCCAGCTCTGCATGATGTCCATGTCTATGGTCTGTAGCTGGCTTGTGTTCTGTATGGTCAAGCTGTTCATGGTAGCTCCTTTTATGCTGTTATCCTGTTATCATAATATGATGTTATGATGTTAGGATAATATGCTTTTATCCCTTGTCTAATTATACCATATGTGTAGTTAACTTTATAGGTTTTTATATGTATCTTTTAATGAAGAGGGGAGCTGTTACACTCCCCATTGACTAGCTTCTTCTCTGCTCCTGTGCAAGCTCTGTGATGAATCTCAATGCTTTCCTTATAAGGTCAGGCTCTTCGATGCTGTCCAGCGTTATGATTGCTAGGAGCTTCTGCTTCTCTTTCTTCGGTAGTACCTTTGCGGTATCTTCATCACACTTCCGTACTAGCATTGCTTCTCCTTCTGCGTTCTCTCTTGACTCCGTGCATGACTCCCAGAAGGAATACATCATACAGGAGTGACATTGCATCTACATTAGCTATCAGCTTCTTGCTCTCTGTTTCTGCTATGTAGGCTTCTACTATCTGCTTTATCTCTGGGTGTCCGTTGTGCTCTCCCAGCTCTTCAAGTACATAGTCGCAATGTCCTACACGCTTCATTGTCTCATTGAAGTTATATCTCTCTGTGATTGCTTCTCTGCTCATTGTTGTGCTCCTTCCTAGTTCATGATGTAGCTGATTGCGAGTATCAGCATGGTGATTATCCATACCATTGTTCTATATCCTTTCTGCTGGGGATTGACCGCCCCAGCTCGGTTTTGCTCTGGATCTATGCGACTAGCTTGTCGCTTATCTCTTTTGCTGTTCTTCTGATAACTTCCATGCTTGCGTTCAGCTCTTTGATGTCCTTGCCTGTGCTCCAGCCAGCTACATATCCGAAACTGTAGTCGCTGGTATCCAGCCCCAGCATCGAGCATACTGTGTAGGCTATGCTCTCCGCCTGTACTTCTCTTGTGTTTCTGTCTGCTTCCTTCTCCTCTCCTTCCTTGTTGTGCAGTATTGCGTGGCTTATCTCATGTACCAGAGTCTTGATTGTCTGCTGTTGACTCATTCCTTCCTGTATCACTATGCGGTTTTCTTTTCTGCTGTAGTAGCCATTAGCTCCGCCTTTGATGTTCTCATAAGCTACAGGCACAGGAGCGACAGCTTCCAGCTTCTCTATTAGATCCCTGTAGTTTTCAACCTCTCCTGTCAGCATCTGCACACAGCCTGTAGGGATTGCTTCTCCGTCTGTCTGGCTTATGTCGAATACTGTCACAGCTCTGAATGAAGTCCAGCTGACCTCTTTTATATTGCCGTCCTTGTCCTCTACTTCCTTCTTGAGCTGGCAAGGTGCAAGTATTGTTATGCCGTGTTCTCCCTTGCGGACTTGCCTTTTAAACTTGTTTTGCCATGCCTTGTATCCGGCTACTAATGAAGCGTCAGGCTTCTGCATCAGTATGAGTACTATGTTGTTGAATGAGTAGTTAGTGAACTTGCTCATGAATGTCAGATACTCAATGTACTTATCGCTGGTGAATATCTCCTTTACTCCCTTCTCCAGCTGTTCTGTGATTGCCTTTACATCTTTGCTTGCCATGTCTATGCTCCCTTCTTTATGAAGGGGCTTCTGTATGGTATAATCAGCTTGCCCCTTCATTGTCATTTTGCGGTGGTGGTGTAGGGTTGCCCCTGTCAGAGGTGGTGCTCTGGCAAGGGCTTTTTATTATGCGATTGTGAATCTCTTCGTTGTGCTGGACTTGCAGAACTTCTCATATACTGTAGGCATTGCCAGCTTGAGTGCTTTGCTGTCGAGCCTGTTGCTGATTACTTCCTTCCATCTGATAGTGAAGTTGGTAGTTGCCAGCTCCTCTGCTTCGATTGCTTCCAGCTCTGCTTTCAGCTCCGTCTTGATAGCTTCTGCTTCTGCTTCGAGCTTCTTCTGCTCTGCTTCGAGTGCTTTCAGCTTCCTTACTCTGTTGTCAATCTGTGTGCTAGTCATTGTCTTGCTCCTTTCGTTTGCGGTGGTGTGTTCTTTAACTGTCTTGATTATAAGTCATTTTGAGTATGCTGTCAATAGGTTTTAAGTATTTTTGATTATTTTTTTATTGCTATTGAGTATGTAAGCTGATATAATAAGGACAGGAAAACAGACCATATATAGGAAGGAAGTGAGCGAATGGAAAAAGCAATTACAGGAAAGATTAAAGCGTTGCTGGCTATGGCTGGTAAGCGGAATACAGAGCTTGCGAGGTATCTCGGCATCTTTCCGCAGAGCCTACAGAATAAGTTCAACAGGGGTAGCTTCTCTGCTGATGACCTTATAAAGATAGCAGAGTTCACCGGAGCAGAGCTGTTGATCCAGCTGGGCGATGATAGGATAGTATTGGATAGCTCCTGTATCAGAGACAAGGAAGCATAGACTCCCTACCATCTAACATGGCTTTGCCACTCTTGCATAGAAAAAGAAGAGAGGCTGGCTGGTACTGTACTATGGTAGGGGTAGCTATTTTCCGACCCGTTCCGCCCCAAATTGGTAGTGTCTCTCTCCTATATATATATATAGAGTATCTGTAGGTCGAATAGCTCCCAAAACATCGACCTAACACGCTATTTAAGAGGGGATATTCCTTATAAGGATAAATACTATTACCAGCATAATTACGGCTGTTATATGGCGATTTAAGACCAAAAACAAGCCCTTATAAGGCAGTTTTATTGACGGGTGTAGAATAACTTTTTTACTATATTGGTGGGAGTCAGAAGTGTCCTACATTAGTACCTAATGGCACTATCATATTGGAACTAGGTATAGTAACCAGCAGATTAATATATCAACGTGCGTTGTGCGGTGTGGAAAAATCATAGTCTTGCAGAGAGAGTCAGTACTTCGGTGCTGGCTTTTCTCTTTCTATGAAGAGGGGTATACTCCCCAAATTGGATTTTGCCCTGATGCAGAGGTGCAAAAAAATTATATAAATTGTGAAATTATGGTACACCTCCTTTCTATGTAGGAGCTGGCTATTGCCGTTGGTCAGCTCCTATTTTGGTGCCATAAAAGTGACATTATCGTGCAGTATTCGTGCCATAAAAATACCCTGTAGGCTGGTTTGCTTACAGGGTTTTCGTCTGGATCTATAACCTTTTTCTCTGCTTCTCTTCCATGAACTGTGCAAGTGTCCGCTTGCTGGTATCAACAGGGCTGAATGAGAAACGTTCTCCTCGGTACATCAGAGGTATGTCCTTACCAGAGATACCGTTTCTCTGCTTTGCTATCCGAAGGAAAGTCTCACGCTCTGGGCTGTCTGTCTCTTCTTCATCGTCCTTCGTATACAGGAGCAGAACATTGTCAGCGTCCTGTCCTGTACTGTCTGATTCGTGCAGACTCTCCAGCGTTGGCTTCTTCTTCTCGGTGCTTACTCTGTTCAGCTGTGACAACAACAGGATAGCTACCTTCTGCTCCATAGCTATACGCTTCAAGGCTCTTGTAATAACTATGTACTTCTCTCTGTTGTCCTTATGGCTTCCCTTGATGGTTATCTGTGACAGCTGGTCTATCACTACTAGGTACGGCTTCTCTGCTTTAATCAGCTTCTCTATACTCTCAAGGCTGTTGAGACTCTCGCAGAACTTGAGATTCTGCTCAAGGAAGTCTAGGTATTCTCCGACAGCCGGTCTGTCTATCGTGCCGTTCTCCAGCTCTTCTGGTTCTACTATCTGGCTGTTGAGAAGTATCCTTTGAAGGTTCTCATTAACTGTCATTTCCAGCGGTATGAAGAGGACTTTGTACCCTTCGTCAGCTACGTTCCTTGCGACTTGCAATGCCATAGCAGACTTACCTACTCTCGGTCTTGCTCCCAGAACTGTGAGCTGTCCTCTGTGTATACCCTTCATGAACTCGTCTACGAACTTGAAGCCCTTACCATAGTGAGCTATCTGCTCCTGTGCTCTCTCGTCCAGCTCTTTGAAGAGGTTGCCCTTATAGTCTGTAGCTATAGGCTTGTACTCTTCTCCATTGATTACTGCGGTCAGCTCCTCTACCTTTGCTGTCAGCTGTCTAGTATCGAGAGTGTTGGTGTCTCCTATCTTCTCTGCATAGATAGCTCTCTGAACTATGAGTGCTTTCGCTCTGGATTCTGTGTACAGAGGATAGTCATCGCCAGCATTAGCTGTGCCGTAACTCAATAGATCCGTAACACTTACTCCGTCCAGCTGTTTCTCTGCGAGTAGCTGTGTCGCTTGTTTCCCTTCGGTCACTCCCTTATAGAGGTTCTTGAAGTCCTCGAAGAGCGACTTGTCGAAGTACTGCATATCTTCCCTGTGCTTATCCAGCACCCAATGTCCTAGTAGCGACAGCTGATATACATCGTCTAGTCTTGTTAGCATGGTGTAAATTCTCCCTTCGTTGTATTTGCGGTGGTGATTTCTTCTCTGAAAATATCATAGTAGGAAGGCAATGAACAGCCCTACAGGGGCTGGGCAATTGCCCCTATATAGTACTTATAATACTTATAGTACATATGTAAATTTTGGCATTCTCTGAACACATTGAAATTCCAATGCTTACAGGGATTTTTTTTGAAATTAAGGTACCCAAGTTCACACCCTTAAGTACCCAGATTCACACCCTAGAGTACCCAAGTTCACACCCTAGAGTACCCAAGTTCACACCCTGTCTATTTGTGTATTACTATCTTGTAGTATTGCTTCCTTCCTTTTGATTCGATGGAGTATCTCTTGATGTACTTTGTCTCCATGTATCCTTTCAGAATGTCCTCGATTTTCTTGATAGTCTCGGAGCGTTTCTTCTTGAAGTTCTTGTAGTCCTTCTCATAGATTCCGACCTCTTCGAAGAGCTTGTTTATGAGTATCTCGTTGGATAGTCTCGGTATGGATTCGATTCTGCTTATCAGATACCTTTCGATTGCTATAGTCTCCTCGGTCTTATACCTTGCCTTTGTGTCCAGCTGTTTAAGAGGTACACTTGCTATCTGATTCTTGAGCTTTGCATAGGTGTATAGCGGTGACTTATCGAGTCTCATAATATAGACAGCATTGTCCACTACGTTTCCGTTTATGACAGCTCTGTCGATTACTACAGAAACAAGTGCTCCGCTTCTCTCAAAGTTGACCAGCTCTTTATAGTATTTCGACTCTGCTTCTGCATTGATTGATATGATTGCAGAGGTCAGCTTGTGGAGTCGGTCGACTAGATCCTGTTCCTTTTCTGCGTCCAGCCTTGAGTTAGGATTCTTTGTGATGATTCTGTACAGGGTCTGTAGCGTGGTAACAGCTGTTTTGTCTCGGAGTTCTCCGCTGGCTTCTGCACTTACCCACACAGATACAAGAGCGTCCAGCAGAACTCTGTCCATGTTGTCGAGTGCTTTCAGCTTCTTGATTCCGTCCTCTCCTTCTGACAGCTCGTCGAAGTTCAGAGTGACCAGCGTGACGATTTCCTTGCCTTTCTTTCTGTCTTTCTGACTCTCAACTGTTACTTCTGTTTCACCAACTGTAAGCTCTGTAAGATGATTACTTACCTTATCCTTTGTGAAAGTATATCGGTCAACAGATGTTGTGAATATGCCGAAGGTGTCCTCGTCTATGCTTATCTCTGCTGACTTCGCCAGCTCTTTGCACTTGCTGTTTATCAGAGTGTCGATGAAGGTGGTGGAGTAGTTTGATGCTTCAAGTGCTTTCCTGTGGTGGTAGAGCAATGGCTGGAGCACTTCCTCTGTAGCTTCAAGAGATACTGCGTCCGGTAGTGCCAGCAGAGTGTTTGCTTCGTAGTAGTCTGTCTCCAACTGAATGTGCAGAGCTTTCGGAAATTCCAGCTTGATGGATTCCTTCTCTATGAAGGTGACAGCTTTCAGCTCCTTAACGATTGCCCTGACCTCGCTGGTTATGCGTCTGTAGTTCTTGTGTAGCAGAGCTTCATATCTCTCCCAGCCAATGCCTGTAGCAAGGGTGCGAGTCTCCATGAGCTGTGCAATTATGTCAGCCATTGCACCTTGGTCATTCTCGTTTTTCTCTGCCAGCTCGGATAAGGATTCTCCCTGTGGTCTGATGGTATCAGCGTACATGGATTCCGACTCGATAGCTCTCTCGATGCTTCTCCTCTCATCGCATAGTTCAGAGAAGAGTCTCCTTGCATCAGCTTCTGCTCTGTCAATCTCTTGGAAAAAAGCTCGCTCCTCTTCGGTGAAAAGGTCAGAGGTTGACTTGAGCTTGAGTCCTCTCTTGATTACTTCCATGTAGGCTTCATCATGAAGAGGGTTGTCAGCGAGTCCTTCATAGAACTTCTCTGTCTGTGCTCGGAGTGCGTCTGCTTTCGTTCCTAACAGCATGACAGCTTCGTTGGTTATGGAGTCTCTGTCTACTTTCTGTTTTACTGTATGAATTCCTTTCATGTTTCTGTGTCCTTTGTCTGCGGTGGTGTTATAAAAATAGTTCTTCGTAGGTGCTTCCTGTAGCAGATAGCAGAGCATTAATCTCCCCTGTTCTCCACTCTGTGTGCTTATACATCTTACGTTTCAGAGTTGAGTAAGGTATGTTTGTCTGGTCTGACAGCCACTTCATTGTATGGTGATTATCGTATAACCATTGGAAGATATTCTGGTATCCGTACTCTCGTTTCATGCTCCTTCTGCATCAGCGTTTTGCTATATGTCTGCGGTGGTATAGTTCTCTGCTGATAAAATCTATTATTGGTTTTGGTATGGAGTCTCCGTCTGTCGCTCCGTATGCGAAGCAGAGAAGCTCCCAGCGTGTATAGTTTTTCTCATAGCATTTGTCTGTGAGATAGTCCTTGAGACTTTCAATCTGGATCTCGTTCATTTCTCGTCCTTGTGAAATTCCGACATGATTTCTGCTATCTCTTCATCAGAAGGATAGTCCTCTTCTTCCTCGTCAGATAACAGGATATAACTGTTCTCGTCTATCCATTCTTCCGAAGCTATTCCGTCTAGGTCTGCAATGAAGATTTTAGTATCGTCCATGTTTCTCCCTTCTGCATCGTTTTATCAAGCACTGCATTTGAGTCCACACTTATTGCTTGCATCGTTCCAGCAAGCACTGCATTTGAGTCCACACTTATTGCTTGCATCGTTCCAGCAAGCACTGCATTTGAGTCCACACTTATTGCTTGCAT
>Ga0326512_10004453_pt1 | contig 10173 bp, 29 predicted proteins | sample 1_2617_0518_D_FD_203652 | JGI IMG/M metagenome (GOLD analysis project Ga0326512, IMG submission 203652) | Bovine rumen microbial communities from UC Davis, California, United States - 1_2617_0518 | ecosystem: Host-associated > Mammals > Digestive system > Stomach > Rumen | place: USA...
CGTCTGTGTCTCCCACTCGAACTCGATCCTGATCTGGATCCGCTTGAGTGGCTCGAACCTGTAGACTGCCGCGAGCTGCTCGAAGGTGCCCTGTAACTGCCTCCTGAACTGTGTGAACCGCCTCCTGAAGTACGGGAGCTGCTTGCTGAAGACGACTGGATTCTCTGGCCGCCAGTTCGGCCGCCAGCTGATCTACTTACTGAAGTCGATTGAGTTCGCTGTCCACCAGATGTCCTTACTGAAGACGCACTCGTTCTGGTGGACGTCGATTGGATTCTTTGCCCACCAGTTGTTCTACCAGTTGTTCTACCTGAAGACGCACTCGTTCGAGAATTGGATACTCTACTACTTGCTTCAGATGACTGTGACCTGCCACTCACATTGCTACTCCCGAATCGATTGTCAGATGCACTTCTTGCTCGAACATTCTCATTAACAGTGTTATGTGCTCCTCCTCTTCGGTACACTCCGCTGCCATCATGACGACTCTCGTATGATCGATCGGGATGGTGAGTTGCGTAGTCGTGCCGTCCCATTCCGCTTTGGTGATACATGTCGTGGTACCCGTGATGCGGATGGTGATGGTGATGGAAACTGCAGTAATGATGGTGATGATGCCAGTGATAGCAGCGCCTCCAATAATCATGATAGGTGAGGCAGTGCCAGTGTCTCCAATAAAGAGGATAATATCCCCAGTACCAGGGTGAACAGTAAGGCATGTATATTGAACTCCACAGCCAGGAATAGATGACTGGTCTGTAGAGATAGACTGGGGTGATAATGTAGTTGTCTCCGTAGATGAACTGATCGCCGATCACTTGAGCGGAGACTTCGTTCGTAGACTCATCTTTCTCAAGGTATATGGAGGCAACATCCTGGAAGATATCCTTCGCAAGAACCGCCTGTATAATCACGAGTCGCCTGTCTCCATCAGAAGACTCGACAACACGCAGGTAATCTACTTGCCCGTCCCCGTTCAAATCCAGATTGGAAAAAGTGCTGTCAGGATTGTTGAGGAGAGTTTCGAATTCCTCCACGTCAGCTGCCTGCCCGAACAAAGATGCCACCAGATTTAGATCCAGATTATTTGCAATGTCTTCAGAGTTTGCAGTGACAGTTACGGATTCTTGAGCGATCAGCTTGATAGACAATACACCAACCAATAATAGGAATAGAAATCGTTTCATATTTTTATAATATTTTTATTATTAAATATAAACAAGAATCGTGCCAAGATTTCTGCAGAATTACGGATGCAACGGCATGATTGTCTGCTCAACATCTTCCTCTTCATTTTTCATCGCCTGATTAGGGTTTCGTATTTCTTGTTTTATTCCACTGCACAATTTATCCACTACCATTTCTGCCACAGCATTTTCACTCAAGTATGACATTCTTAATTCATTTTCAGATTGCTTGAATCGACCTATAATCTGAGGGAGTTCTTTCACTACTACTCCTTCATCTGTCACATCTTCTCTGACGAGTGTTAATGTATATCTTCTGAATAATCCCATAATTAGTGTTTATATTTATTCATTCTTTGCTTCTTTAGATTTTCCATCGCCCGTTTATAATCTTTACGCATAAAGCAATCCATATTGAAACAATCGATTAACGCACCGATCATTGGAACTTTTCCCCAATCTTCTGGTTTATTTGTTTTAAGGGCTATACGATATAACTCTTCTCTGCGCCAATTTGAATAACAATCGAACGCACAGATGCATGTCAAATATGCATTTTCTTTATTTTCCTCCATAACTTAATAATAATTTTTTTATTAATATATCTTTTCAAATTTAATGAAATGACTACACACTGGGCATATGATTCCGCGATACTTGGCATGTCGATATAACGGAAGAATCGGAAGAATAAAGAAATCTTTTTCCGTACAGTAATATACGGCCATGTCTTCCTTGCTGATATCCGTTATGATGGAACCGCAGTTGTCACACTCCACATCCTGAAGTTTGTTAATTTTGACCCTCATTTTCCGAAGCTGTTTAAATTAATCACAATAGTATCAGATTTCTGATTCTCGATAAGGTAACGCATCTTGGCGTTATCAGTCTGCTGCTGCTGGATCTTCATCTCCATCTCATCCAACCTGTAGTCGATATTACACTCCACCCAAGTCAAAGCAAAACACCACAGTGTCAGGAAAAAGATAATCATCCATTTCAAAGCGTTAGTACTCATAGTCGTAGTCACTATATTTTTTTAAAAGGTTCATATAATCGCGATGGGTAAATCCATCCCAGTGATCTGTATTGCAGAAATGCTCCATCTGACTGGACAACATGTCGTCATCGTCGTCTATGATCAGATAGTCTTCTACGTCTTCGTGGGTATCCAGATAATCCTGAATCTCGGCACCTCGTTCACCGTAGTGAGTGTCCTGTTTATACCTGTTGAGTCGATCTCTGTCCATATATGCAATCCTGACGGTCTGCCCAACCAGGTAAGGCATCAGGATATCAAATCCACTGAATTCCTTGAGTGAGTCGATCGTCTTGTCTAATCCAGAACTGTATCGCCAGGAGGAGGACAGCACAATCTTAAACCCACACTGTTCACAAAGGTCGGCAATAAGTTCGGCCTTAGAAAAATCGATACTCAAGAACCGATGGATTCTGCTGTCTGGTGTTATGTCCCCATCAGACTCACCTTTGCTGATTATCCCATTGCTGATAGCTCTCAGAAAAGGTTTATTGAGGGAGTAGCTGTTTAATACACCATCTATATCTAAAAATAACAATTTCATACATTTTGTTGCGATTTGCTGTGTTTGCTTCGTTTTGCCGCGATTTGCCGTGATTCTTTTGCTTTGCTGCGATCTGCTGCGTCTCCTTCGTTTTGCTGTGATTTGATGTACTTCTTTTGTTTTGCAATTGCCACTGTCATATCACTCGCCGCAGAATCAATATACCGTTGTACATCCGCTCCAGAATAAAGAGAGAACTTCTCCGACAGTTTATACCATTTGTCGACAAGTGAACATGCCCATTTGTTTGCGTTCTCAAGTTGTTCGATGGTTTTGCAGGAATTGATGACACGTATTGCATGATATGTCTCATCGCATATCTTATATATTGTTTTTTGCATGCTTTTATTTTAATAATAAATTAATTATTAATATCGTTGTTTCATTTCTGCGATTTTGTTTTTCAGTTCGTCAAGGGATTTTGCATCTACGCCTTCGTATTTACCACTCTTCGTTTGAACGGTAGCAAAGAAATCGTCCTCATCATATTGCTCACACTCACAACCTTCAAACTCAAATTGTTTAACAGTGAAACATTTTTTGCCTTTTGAGATTAACTCATCAATTTCCGATTGGGTTATATGATCAAAGTGACCATTTATATTAACAAAGATAAGAACTTCGAAACCGTTGAATAACTTCTCACAAACAAGTGTTGCGCCAGCGTCATCACATCCCCACTTATAGTGCTTGAAGAACCAATCCTCGGCAGTCATTTCTGCGCCATTGAAATCCCAAATCTGGTACATCCAGTCACTGCCTTGACATGCTCCATCCTCTATAATTACAAAGCGGTTCGCCTCTTTGTCGTAACCGACTGCCTCGTGTGTACGACAACCCCAAACATAACCATCACCAAAAAATTGAGAAAGGTGAAACAATGTTAAACTGAATTCTTTATCTTCCATAATATTTACTCTCCTGTGCTTGTATATGTTAAACTAATGTGATACCAGTATTTTGGTACCTTATACCCATCGACATTTTCTGTACCAGCCATTTCTGGTATAACGTTAAGGGATATAATGTTGATGTTACCAGCGTCCTCGATATAACTATTGATTTCGCGTTCTACATCATCTTGATCACCACTTGTAATAAGGATGTGCTTATAATAAATCTTTTCCATATTATTTTATTTGTGTTGCCGTTCGTTTGCTATCACCTTATCCCAATCAATAACGGGTTCCCAAGCGGTTTCGTTTTCCTGAAATTCGTCAGCGATTAAATCCCAAAGTCCGACATTGCAGTCGTCATCTATTCCAGTTATACGAAGGAAATGTTTCTCTAACTTCCCGTTTTCATCCCGTGTCCACGCTTTGATGCAGATTCTGTCTTCTGGATCGTATTTCTGAAGCAGTTCGATTAGTTGTTTGATTTTCATATTATCTGTTGTGTTTTTTGTTTAACCTGCGTTTTGCTTTACGGGCTTTTGTATGAGCGTTCGAATTATGTGCACCACGTTTTGTCGAATGCCCCATACCCTCGTTGTCTTTATAAAGATATGGAGTTGGGTCAACAAGTTCGTAAGGGCGCCTTATTAAATACGTGTTGTCGTTGCCAAATATGTCTTCCATAATTATTTTTCAAATTTATCGTTATAGTTTGAAATTAGATTCGCTGCCATTGTGCCTAAACCCGCCCGTGTAAGGGTACCGCGATTTTTAACTTTCTCTCCGTATTTTTTGCCACGAGCTTTCTGCTGTTTCTTTGTACGTTTCATTTTAATACTGATTGATGTGAATATATCTTGTAATGTCAGCGGTCGCGTCATTTAACATTTCAATGAACCTCAACTGATAATCGGCAACTTTTTCCATTTCCGCGTTGTAGTTACACTCCTCAAGCAACCTATCTGCCTCCGAGCCGCCTTTGCCAATCCAATAGCCAGGTCGCAATGTGTAGATATAGATAATGTTACCTACTACGAAAATATCGTTGAACTGAAATTTCTCTCCGTCGTGATACTTAATAAAGTAGTTTGCGATAGAAATGAGAACGTCATTCGTTTTGTCTTTATCTTTGACGATCTCTGCCAATAGACGTGCAAACAAATAACGCAACTGATTTTTGCGGCACTTACGCAAAAGACGATGAATTAACTTTTCAATTAAATGTTTCATAATTTATTCTCCTTTTTACTGTGTTTAAATTTAAGATTTTTAACAGGCTGATACATCTTGTTGCCATCCTTATCCCAATACTCGGTATCTCTTGCAACCATAATCTCTTTTACAAAATAAATGGTTTCTCCTCATATTTCTTTTGTGCATATTCGAGATCGGCTTCATCTGTTGGATCTACCACTAATCCGCGAAGTAATGTTATTCCGCCTTCGTCAGATTGCCACATAAATGCTTTACAAGGTTTATCATATCCTTCAACTTCGACATCGTAAATTCCTTGAACAAGATAACTTTTCTCATCTTTTGTTTCAACAATATCGGATTTATATGTTTCCCAGTCAACATACATATCGGCTTTGTCAAAATGAAATTTGTATTGCAAAGCACCATGAAGATACCAGAAACTAGGTGCATCTATGGGTTCAAGACCAAAAGTCTTTTTCTTGATTTCTCTTTCACTCTCTTCAGTAATAAGAGTAAATGGAATTAAATAAATTCTCATAATAATAAAATTATTAAAATATGTTATCTATTGAACCAGCAAATATACGGGTATTCTGCTTTGTGACGATTATGCAGTACATCCGAAGGACGAATTGTAATATCAGTATATCCTTTTTTCGTTGCATATACTCCATAACCATCGTAGTCGATAAAAAAACCATTCTTCACACATTTAATGAACTCTTTTAATGTCATTTTACATTCTTTGTGGAAATCGTCCCAAGGTGTAATTTTATCTTCCATAATCTTATTCTTCTATTTTAACTAATTAGAGTTCCTCCAATTCGATGATATTATTCTCGTCATTGTAATGCACACAATTAATTTTAGTTCGTTTAATCGACCAAGGTGCACTATCATCACAACGCCAAATTATCACTTTAGCATCATCTGGAACATTCTTTAAACTTTCAATCAAGTCTTTCTTTGTCATAATCTTATTCTCTTTTATCTTTTAAGATGTATGTTTATCACTTTGTTCTCCATATAAATTATAGGAGATACTTTAACAACTTTACTTTCTACATCATAATCTGACAGAGTAGTTGTTATTTCGTAATCATTGCAATCTGCAGGAATTGCATTGATTCTATCTTTAAGTTCTTTAAGCGTCATAGTTTTTATCCTTTCTTTTGTTACTTTGCCCCACCTACAACTTCGCGTAGAATATATGATAACTCCGCAAGGTCACAAAGACTTAATTCTCCAATCCCAGACCAAGATGTACCATTTCTGGAACACTCTATAAGATATTCCTTTTTACCACCGCAATCTTCTTCCGTAATTCTGAAGCGATTTGAACCAATCGGTGCGTTAATGCCACTCGTTTTTACTACTTTTGTTGCCATAGTTGTTGTCTTTTATTTTCACTGCAAAGATACTACTTTTTTTTGAATTGACCAAATTTTTTTGCAGAAAAATGCAAAAAAAGTGCATTTTGTAAAGTCGACTTTGCAAAACACACCAATTTGATTTTAATAAAAAAATTATTATTAAAATTATTATACGTTATTAAATTAACTCACCTGTTTCAAACCTTACTCACTCAAGGTTATCCTGTTCTGATCGGGGAAGTCCTTATCCACGTTCATCTTAGCATGGTTGATGCTGTAGTAGCATCCATCATGGTATTCCAATTCAGCATCCTCAAGATTGTACTTCTTCGCGAATTCAAAAAGTTCTTTTGCTGTCATAACTTTATTCTCCTTTCATTATATTCTAAAGCTCTTTTAATTTATCCACATCTCCCCAGTAATAGATGTACAGTTTTCCTATGTTGTCTGGTACATATTCAATTATAGGTGCCCACCAGATAGGATCCAGATAATACCGCTTTCCATCCAACTCCTTGATCTCCAAACTGCCTTCTATGTATTTTTGCGTGCAGTCAAACTCCGATCCAATAATCTCTGGGCAGTGTTTTTCTACCCAGTCCTTTGGGGCAGATACAATGAATGACACCGACATATCAACACCCATCTCAACAACAATCAACTCATTTTTAACAACCCATTCCTTGTTGCCAAAGTATTTATCCAGGTTGATATCCAATAACCACTCGTTAAACGATGCAGAGTCTGGTGCTCCAGTCTCGTCCCAGTTGTTTACAGAAAAATAAATTACATCCATATTAACAAAAACTTAATACTACCTTATCATCATCCTCCTCTTGATATACCTCATCCAATGCAATCAGATCTACATTGTCTTTAGCCGTGTAGTCGATTGCATACACCTCTCTATCGGGAGTCTTCATTAACAACTTTGCTAATTCTCTTGCTGTCATTTCTTTTTTCCTTTCTCTAAAATTATTTCAAGGGCTTTCTTGATACCTGCTTCTTGAGCTTCTTCAAAGGTGCTATATGTATACGGATTTTGAAAAACGATAGAATCGCATGCGCCTAAATCGTAAAGATGAAATCCCCATGTCGTACCAACTAGTTCGTCGGGAAATACTTCGATTTCTACCTCTTTTCCTTTCACTTCTCTCAACCATCTTTGTGCTACGTCGAGAGTTGGAGCAGAATAACGATTTTGGTTTATGTTAATATTTTCTTTATATTTACAACCACATGTTAACCATAATAATTTTCCTTGCTTTCTGGATAATTTAGAATAATAACTTTGTACTTCCCAATCAAATCCTACTTCTTTTAATAGTTTTGCTACTTCTAATGATACGTAGCATTCGCGATCTATTGTTTTCATAATAATAATATTATTATTTCTTAAAATGATACGACCATTTTTGGATCAACAAGCAATGCGTAGAAAACACGGTCTCTGGTCACCTGACTTTTAATAATATCTTTCACCATCGGTTTCCAATGAAGTATGTTTTTAGCATTATCTCCAACACCTATATACAATTGTCCACTATACATATTCAATGATAATACAATATCGTCATCCTTTATGCTTTTATTTGCATCATCATACTCTTTGTAGTTATATTTTTTCGCTAACTCATTATGTTTAGATAAGAGTTCGTCTGCAACTTTTTCGTCAATAGTTGTGAAATTACCATCAACAATACTATATTGATCCTGAACCTTATTCCATTCATCATAGAATTGTGAAAAATGATGACCATTTAGATAATGCTGAATACCTTGTTTCTTTGCTTTTTTGTACAGTATCCAATCATCATGTTCAAAGAAAAAGGTGTAAAACTTGGCACACAATAGTGATTTGTGCACTAAAGAAATATTAATTACTACGATAGCACAGCAAATAAAAGCTGCTACAAAAATGTAAAACAAAATTGTTAAAAAGATTTGCATAATTTAAATATTTGGGGTTATTTTTCTATTAATGACCAGGCAACTATAGTGTGCCAGGGTTTCGAATGAAGTTTTTCTTCAAACGTTTTTACATTTGCTTTTTCTGATTCTGTTAAATCAATAGAATATTGTTCCAAAACATCGCCTTCCCAAACGGCTACATAATAAGTTCTCATCCTATTCTCCTTTCTTAATAAACGGCATTACCACCATATTTTATTTACTTCTGCACTTCTACCCAACCTGAAACATTTCTTTTCAACCAATATATCTTCCTCGTCGAAATCCTCATATTCAGTTTCTAAAGTGCACCATTCAGTATCTCCATCTAAAACACCACGAGCAATTTTTATCTCAGCTTCAGGATTTAACTCTAACCATTTAATTAGTTCTTTTGCTTTCATGATTCTTATTCCCCCTTCTCTGAATCATATGTATACTCGAAATTTGCTTTTGATGCCCATGCAAATTCAATGCACATTTTAATAACGTCTTCTGTGGTCACACGACCAGGTTCCTCTCTGAACCAGCGTTTATTCGTTTTCCATTGTTCTAATGCAAATGCAATAGCATCATCCATTGCTTTTCCATCAGCTAATGTTTTATTTGATGTTTTTAAAAACGAATCCGCTTCCTTCAGAAGTTCATCTAATGACATATTTTCTTTATTTTCCATCAGTACTTATATACTTTTTCGTAGAATTCAGCACCATATTTTGGAGAGAAATCATAAACCATATGTGCCACTAATCCAGCCGTCCACCCAGAATGACCCTGATCTTCAAATAACGTTCTTGCATCGGACATTGTATCAATCATAGATTTTTTAGATTCCATCAGAAGCTTAACAATCTCGATATAGCAATCCACATCATATGCATGATATATATCATTTAATCGGTGCATTAAGACATTATTGATGAAGTAGTCGTATTTCTCTGGCTTTATATAATTCTTAAGCCTCTCTTTGTATACATCATACAGTGCTGGAATTTGTTCTTTCCATTCCCTTTCTTTACGTTCATATTCCTCTCTAAACTTCTTCAGTTGCTCTTCTTGCTCAAATCTTGTTTTACCAGTAATCTTTATATAGCACTCGTCTTCAGTCATCTCTGAAGTAATTTCTTGCTCATTGAAGCTTCCATATGTTTCAACTTGATCTGCTGGCAAATCATATTCTGCCATAGCTTCATGTTTTTTATTCATCAGTGTGCATATTGCACCACCAATAGAAAGACCAGCAGCAAAATCTACAAATATTCTTTTCATAATTTATTCTCCTTTCTGTTAATAATCCTCTCCATTTTCGAGTTGCACAACTTCATCTTCGAGTTCCGCTATTCGCTTCATAAGTTTTTCAATCTCTTCATCACGGCTATGAGCACCTGCGATATAGGCTTTTTCACTAACAGCATGACACATGTTACTGCCAGAATGGTCAGTATAATCATGTTCATCATACTCACCGTAATTCTCTATTGCATATGCTAATGCATTTTGTTTGATTTGTTCGTCGGTCATGATTTATTCTCCTTTTCGAGTTTTTTGATTTTATCTTTCAATTCTTTTACCTCGTTTCCGTGCATAATTAACGTATTGAAGTAATTGTCTGTTAATTTTTCCAACTCCTCTTTTTGATCATAATAATCCTTCTCAATTAGATGACTATCAAACATCCAGATAAAAGCGACCATTGTCCACAGAAAAGCACTCAAATTATGATCAATAAGTGAAACTATGGCTGACAGTATTGCACAGACCATTGCAATGTAGTTTAATATCTTTTTACTTTTACTCATAATATTATTCTCCTTTTTAATCGTGATACTCTGCTTTTAACACTTCTTTTTGTGCCAACTCATTGATTTTATAAATCATTTTTGTGAGACACGCATCAAGAGTTTGGCAATTGCCAACATGCTCATTAAGGCCACTTGTTTCGGTTTCCTCAATAATATCTGGAATATATTCCAGCTTATTCTTCTCGACT
>Ga0326512_10004454_pt1 | contig 10172 bp, 14 predicted proteins | sample 1_2617_0518_D_FD_203652 | JGI IMG/M metagenome (GOLD analysis project Ga0326512, IMG submission 203652) | Bovine rumen microbial communities from UC Davis, California, United States - 1_2617_0518 | ecosystem: Host-associated > Mammals > Digestive system > Stomach > Rumen | place: USA...
CTACGTTCAATGGGTCGCTCCCCAGCGTTGCCCATCTATCCTCGCGGTTGCAAAGTTATGCAATATTATTGAATTGGCAATGATTTTTCGTGATTTTTTGACGGTTCCACCCCTAATTTAGAAACCGTCTATGAATTATAACCGAAGGTTATTTTTCTGAAATCGTTTTGGAATCAAAACAAACCAAATTTGTTTTCACTTTTCGTTTTAACGGAATATGCGGTAGATATACGGTGCACACCTACAGGTGCAGCCGTTTGTAGATGATGGCACTGAACAACAGGAATGCCAGTAGCAATGACCAATTTAAGATTGCGTCGTATGATTCCATGTGCAGCTGATATTTGTCTGTGGTTTTGGTTTGGTGGGTTAACTGTACACGCCTTTGACTGGTTGTGTCTTTGGTTGTGACCTGGGTATTTTGCTTTATGTGCCGGATGATCTGGGTTTTCTTCTGTGGCTCATCGAGGGTGTCATACATGCAAATGGTGATGGTGTCGTACAGGTCGAACAACCAGGCAGAATTAAATGCATGATGTATGTTTGTGGAATCGACCGTTAGTGATTCCAACTGCTTTTGCGAGTGGCACGATGAGAGAATCATCGTGAGCGTGCAGAGACTAACGCAGAGCGAGACTATACGCATTTTCTATGAGGCCAAATGAAACGATACTACCACATTCGTATTGAGCCATTGCCCACACAAGTCGACAGAGTTTTTGCTTGTCTGTTTTGAGGATTCGGGCGTTACGATCGAGCGTGCCACGTGTGCACACAAACCCGATGTATGATTCTGTTTTGTTCTCTGAGGGTGGTGCCCATCGCTTAATGATTTTTTCGGGTGTGTCTACTTTCTTCTTAAGATAGTTGAACAGAATCACGAATGCAGCACGTAGCCCCCACTCCATCGATACAAAGATACAGAAGTCGTGGTCGCTCTGTACTGGGGCGAGGCCTTGCCATTTGTCGCCCTTACGAATATTGAGGGGGTTATTGTTTCGTAGCCCCCGGGGTTGTTTTGCCATAGCCATTGAGTTTGTAGTCTAAACCAAGGATTGATGCAGCGAATAGTAAAAACTGCGCAATGACGAAGAGGACGTTGCTGGCAATGTCGTGGTCTTCACTTATCATGAGCGAAGTAAAAGCCAAAGCCGTGGCAACCGTGAAGGCTGCCACGGCCAAGGCCTTTTCAAGATAACGTTTATCAATCATAAGAAGTAGGAGTTGGGGATATTGTTCCAACACCGTTTGAAATACTGATTGAGTACCATAAATACGTCGATGTAGTATCACTAACACGAGGTGTGTCAATTACTTCCCACCCTGATGGCACTTCAAGCGCTATACGTATATTTACTTCCCCATCATCGGGGTTGTATGCTACGCATTTACCTCGCTGATCTAGAAGGGCTTTGCCGTCTTGATTTACAAGAACTTTATGGCTATCATTTGCACTCCTGTAATAGACGCCTTCGGGAAGAGGCCATTTGATAATTCCAGGAGTGGCTTCCTCTTCGACAATGTTTACAAAATTGTCGCCGATGGTGATGGTGTAGTCGGTTGTGCCGAGTTCCTGAGAAGAGAATACTGCGAGAGTTTTTCCCCAGGCGGCGATAATTTCGCTTAATTCTTGGTTCGCGCTGCACAATGATAACACACACGCATTTTGATTGCCTGATGCGCCTATTTCTACATAGACCGTATCGTCCGTTACTAATTTTCCGTCTACGTCGACGAGATAGTCCACAGCGCCATATTTGCGCTTATAGAACTGTAGAGTAGGAGTTGGTGAGGGGGTTACTCCGCCCCCGTCAAAAAACCCAACTGCACAGCGTAAGCTTCACGCCACAATTCCACAGAGTAGCCCTTAGACAGAGCCCATGCTACATCGAACCCATCAGCCGCAGGAGTAAGGGCAATGGTGCCATCGTCGCTGTTGGTAACCTGATACATTCCTGTTCCGGTGGTGATGTTGTCAGTGAAGACGGTGTAGCGTGTTATACCATTGACGGTACGAATACCAACAATCATCTCCAAAGCCTCTTTTTCACCATTCTTCATGTACATAGTACGGAGCGAACCAGCGAAGGCCTGTGACATACCCAGGTTGTAGTACCAGTCGGAGTTGATGTTGTTCACTGAAGCACCGTCCTTATAAGAAGCTATAGCAGCAGTGAGTGCATCGGTAGAATACAGTGATGTGTACAGCTCGTTGCTGATTACCATGTCTTGTGTAGACCGGAGCCACGAACCCGAAGCATCCTGCTTAGACAGGATGACGCAGCAAGCTACCATAGCGCTTGCACTAAGGCCGAGAGCAGACGGGCTGATTGTGATTTTGTTGTTTGCATCCTTACCGAGAGCTTCAGCGGGTAGCTCGGAAATAAGAAGGCGGTCATTAAAACCAGCATACTCGGGGACAAACAGGCCGTTGTTGTTGTTTACGACTACCACGGTAATCTGATAATCAGACTCTACGTGGAGAGCGCTGGCGAGAATAGCTGGAGTAACTGTTTCTTCTGCTGTGGTTGCACCGAGAGTAATGATGGTAGCACCACCGCTAAAACCCTCTACAGGAACTGAAGGAATAGAACCTTCGCTGAATGGGTAGATAGCAGGGACGAATCGGTCTACACCTTTCTGAAGATAGGGGCCATCTTTTCCCATAGCCTTAGCCATGAAATAACGGCGGCTTTCCTCACCGTAATTGACACCTTGGAAAGCGTTTGACAGAAGTGGACTAAAAGCAGCATAGAACTTTTGAGCAGGAGCCAACTTCATTCGCTGCATAGTCTGCCCCGCAGTCTGCGGATTACTTACACTCTCGGGGAGTGCACGAACAACCTGCTCCTTTTTGCCGCTCTTCGACGACTTTGCGGGGAGCACTGAAAATGTGACGCTACCCACTTTACCGCGCAGGAATCCGAAAGCGCCACCTTGTTTTGATTTACCCATATTAAATCCAAAATTTGCTTTAGTTAGGCCAGTCCGTGGCCTTCGGGTCTTGGATGCGGTCAGATGGGCTTCATGCTGGGGGAGCCAGCCTGCACTCGTCGACGCTCCTTAACGTCCGCAAAGGTACAAAATTAAATTTCTCGGAGCAAACTTGGAGTTGCCTTGGACTTGGTATGGCGGTGAGGTGGTTTAACTGACTTTTTTTTGACAAAGGTGTATAATCACGTGGATGGCTTTTTGTAATTTTTTAGGGAAGTTTAACGGGAAAAGTTGTTGGGGGGTGCAGGGGGGCGCAAGCCCCCTTGCAAATTTTGGGGATTCAGCGTTAACAATCTTTAGCACTATGTTAATACATATTAGCAGTATATATTTGGATATGTCAATACTTTTTTGTACCTTTGTAACTACAAAGGAGATAGTTATATAGAGTTCCACGTGGAACATAACAAACTGATTATTAATAACATAGCCCTCGACATCATCGGTTAAGTCAGAAATTATGTATATCAACAAAACAATGGCGCTAATGCAAAGCCAAATGGTTCAGTTACAAGCTGCAATTCGTGGTTTTCAAACAACCTGCTGCACTGGAAGCGATGGTGCATCCCCAATTATTGAAACAACCATCTTCTATGAGACAGAAGAAGAAGGCAAAATGATTGAAAAGTTGCTTCACAACCTGTGGCACGATGGAGATACTATCGAGAAAGGAGAAGTGAAAACTGCTCATTGGATTGAGTATCAAGTAAGATTTAAGTAAAAGGTCACGGGGAGGCCAACCACCTCCCCACAATTCAAGAAGATTATGAGATTAGTAAAAGAAGAAAAAGAGAGGCTATTTGACCTCCTTGACTGCATGACAGACAGATGTCCGACACTACGTATCGACGAGTTTATCAACGACCGTGATACCAAAATCTTTTGGAACATATTCAAGAAACTAAGATGGGAATTAAAAGGCTATTAGATTATGACACAACTATTAGGGAAACAAGTCTACGTTGTAGTATACAATGCCGGACTGATAGGTATTTATGCCAGCGAAAGAAAAGCAAGGATTGACGCTTCAGACTATAAGCTTCATGGCTACAAGGGAGTGAAAGTTGAATGTTGGACAATATGTTAATTAAGAATATGAATACGATTCGAATGCAGCTAATAGGTGAGTACCTCTACCCCACTGACGCATGGAGTAGAGATACTCTCTTTGATGAGACGAACCACGACAGATTCAAGAAAGACATGCTTGACTTAATATCGCCTCGACTTGTAAAGAGAGGGTATAAGCTGGCCATCAGTAACTTTAATTAAATCAAAATTCATCATGGAACAAAAAGAAGAAAAACAAAGGTCGCGGAAACAGGACATCAAGCGCGGAGTTCGAACGCAGAAGATGATGTCTTTCCGTTGTGACAAAGACGTTGAGGTGATACTCAGCTGCGTATCTAACAAAGGCAGGTTGCTTAATGACCTGGTTAAAGCTTGGTGGAAAAGCAGGAATCGCCACGAAGAAGACTATCACCCAGGGGAGAATAACATTCCGCTTTCTGACGAATAACCTGGGGGATGGGGGCGTAGCCCCATAGGGAAACGCCCCCCTAAGGGGCGGTGGCGACGTGGACACCGTTGGGGGAGCGGAGGCGACCCCCACCGTAAACACCAATCGGGGGTTCGGGGGGAACCCCCGAAGTGGTTTTCATTCGGGGCGCAGCCCCGAAGAAGTAAGAAGGAGTTACTTTGTGTGGCTCCTTTTTCTGTGCTTGTACATTTGTTTGTCTGTGCTCCGTTTTTCGTCGATGGCCGAGGGGAAAGTTGTCAAATTGTTCGTCCAAAGACGTGGCCACGTCACACGTCGACGACGCAATTTGAAAAGCCCCCGGCCATCGAACGAAAAAGGTGTGCGGAGCGTAGACAGTGACAAAAAGTGGCTGCGGCGCTCGTAGAGCGACGCAAACGGCGTGGGCTGATCAGGAGCCTTGGCAAGCGTAGGCAATAGAGAGGCGGTGCAGGAATGGACTCACGTAAATCGTAGTGGAGTGACGAAGGAACGGAGCCATGATCTACGTGAGTCCATTCCTGCACGGCCTCGCCTACGCGTCCCCACAAAAGCGGTGCCGATAGTGCCGAAGGCACGGTAGGCACGGCTTTCGTGGGGTGCCAAGGCTCCCGTTCAGCCCACGACGTTGTGGCTTCCATGAAGACACAAGCCACGTTTGGCACTGGCTGCGCGTAGCCGACAAAAAAGGTTTCAACCGCTCTCCCCGTAGCCCGACCGAAGGGAGGGCGCGACCGAAGGGAGCGGGGGAACGAGGGCGGGGAGTTGGGGCCCCGCCCGAGGGGAGGCACGGGCAACGGGCCCCGTGCCGACGGCCGCAACGTCGGCCACGGCTCGAAGAGCCGAACCCGCCGCCGCCAAACAAATAAAACGAGCGGCAGCTCGGAACAGATAAGACCGAAAGAGGATGGAATCGAACGGTAGTGAGGACAATACCGAAGAACGAGGGAGGCGCAGCCCCACCCCACCCGATAGGTGCACAACGCTGAAGGAATGAGACGAACCGCCGTAGGCGGGCAGAGGCCGCCGAAGTGGAGCGGAGGCGGGCGTTTTACCAACTCGGTGAGCGTAGCGGAGCGCAAGGGGCGGAAGTGAAGCGCAGGGCGAAGCCCGAGCCATGGAGCCCCGGCGAAGCTACGCGAACCGCAGGAACCCGACGGGAACCCCTTGGGGACGCGATAGCTACCCGCAGGCTGGGTGGGCTGGGCGCAGCGAGACCGCAGGGCGAAGCGTACGGGCGGGCTCCCAGCCTTGGCGGGGAACCTTGCTGAGCCATTTGGGGGGAGCCTCGGGGCGGGGGCAAAGCCCCCAAGACCCGCGGCGCAATGAGAAGCGCCGCCAGCAGCGGCGCAGAGCGCGAGCCGCAAGGGGCGAGCAAGACGGGGGCAGGGAGCACGCCGCCCAGGCGACGCAAGGAGCCTGGGCGCACGCGCGGGGCGCGGGGCGGCAGGCGACGCAAGGAGCCAGCCGGGGGTAGCCCCGGCGGCGCGACGACCGCCCCCGACGTAGGAGGGGGCGCGAGGAGCGCCGCAATGACCCGCGGGCAGGGAATCAGCCGGCGACGACCCGTAGGGGAGGCGACGGCCGTGGAGAGCGCCCGGAGCGGAGCGGAGGGCGCGCGACCTCGCTGAAGGAACCCTGTAGGTATCCGATGGGAACCCCTTGGGGACGCGGTAGCCTTTTGCTGAAGGTACCCTGTAGGTATGATGAGCGACACCCAACAGAGTGTTTGCAAGTGAGGACAATAAGAAGGGGCATGGAGGTGAAACCTTCAAATCGACGTGGAGTGACGGAGGAACGGAGCATTGATCTGAAGCCTTCACCTACATGCTCCTTCGTCCTCACGCCCCCTTGGAAGTGGTGACAACGTCACGACTGGAGAGGGGTGCAAACGTTCTGTTGGGTGTCGCGGAATCTTGAAGGTGAAGGAATCCTGTAGGTATGATGAGCGACGGCGCGTCACAACGAAGTTGTGGTGGCCGTCGCGGAATTGTTAAGGTGAAGGAACCCCTTGGGGACGCGGTAGCCTTTCGCGGAAGGAACCCCTTGGGGACGCGGTAGCCCGCTACTTGTTTAAATCATCGAGGATATATTTCCCCCATTGTTCCGCAATTGCAGCCGCCATTTGTGGGAATGTTCTTGAGCGATATTCACCACGCGAACAATGTACGAAGGACTTCGGATTGGGAAAGATGATCTGGGGCATGAGTGGCGGCAGGTTTCGGAGCCAGTAGAGTGTTTTCTTGGTGTACTTCACACCGAACCAGGATGGACATGCATATGCATCAGCTGGGGGCAATCCTGCCATTGCCATTGGGATTGGATTCTCGACTGCGAGATAGTCACACTTCGCAGCCAGGCATTCATAAAAGAAGGCTGCACCCTCTTGCATTTTATACTCTCTTACGGGGTCTAACTGTCCATCTTTATACATGTGTATGGAGCCGACACGGGTTAGATAGGTACATGGTGGATGGGCAATAATGAGGTGCCAGCGTGTAACTCGGTGGCAAACCTGGTCTTGGGTATAGAAGCGATGTTTCCCTTGCAGGAATGGGCGCACGTCCTCGACGATGTGCCACTTAATCGAGGAACCTATTCGAGCGGCTTTTAAGTCGCATGAGTAGGCGTTGAATCCGAGTTCGCGGAATGCTTCACACTCTGCTCCGCTCTCTTCGCAGGCTATAAGAACGTTGACCATCTGGGCAGTGATACTTTGCGCATGTGCCTGCGTGTGTGCCTGCGTGCGCTCGCATTCGTGAGGGTTTTTGTCTGTAATCATCTGTGTGGGTGCATTTTACATTGATTATATTTTGAAATCCGACGGCGGGACTACTGTCCCGCCTATTTTTGGTTTCACTTCACTTTCTCTCCGAAGAGACCATCTTCAAGGTCGAGCAAGGCGGTGACGGTTGCAATGTCTTCTGTAAGCGGCTGGTCATGGTTCTTGATGCGCTTGGCTATGAGTAGACGGATTGCGGTCACCTCGGTTGGGTTCCATGGCATAGTTAGGGATGCTGTGCGCTGCTGGAATTCTATATCTTGCAGCAGCACATTGCAAGCTTTGTAGACTTCGGGCTTATGACTGCTTTCCCTATACGCCATTATTCGGGCTTTCAGTCGTGAGAGGACAGCGGATGGCTCCGAGCGACTGGCCACGTTCTCCAGTTTGTAGAAGACTGCCTGCTCCTTCGGGTAAAAGAGTTGCTTGTCTTCGCAAAGGTCTTTGCGCTTGCCTTCTTCGAACTTCTTAAAGTGGAAATAATGGTCAGCCAGGCTAAAGAACATATCCATTAGTTTTGGCTTCGAATCATACACATCTAACGTGTTGCGTACTGACTGCTTCACCTTGCATTTTGGCAAACCTTTGTCGACAACGAACCATGAGCGTGTGCCGGACTTGATGGAAAACTCTAAACGCCAAATATCGGGCTGGTAAACGCCATATTCTTCTGAATGCTTTTCAAGGGTAAATTCATCGTCGACCAACCCAGCAGCCCGCCATGCCTGCCGAATATATGGCTTATCCTTCACCTGCTTTAGTTCTAACGATTTAAGGTAAAACTTTGTGCCAACCATCGACTTTTTGTTGCCCCAACTTAGTGAGTTCCAACAACGGTTATTCCACTCGTCAGTCCCATGAGCCGTTACGTTAGCTTGATAGATTTTCAGATATTTTCCCTGCATGTACCGACGAACTACTTCGGCTGGTTTATCTTTAGTATCAAAGAGTTCGAAATCCATGCAAATGTCAATTCTACTGATACGTTGGTAGTGCAAACCGTACTGCTCGAGGAACTGCTGGAGTAGCTTTACTGGTTCCGCAAAATAGCATGTGCGGTTAGACAATCGCACATGGCAGGCCATTGGATCGAGAACACCATGTACCTGTTGGCCTATGGCTGACTTTGGTCTTCTACGAATCTCGATCAATGGTTCGTTGTCGTGGCCATAGATAACAAACATTTCATGATACACTGGAGTACCATATTCGCGCTCTTCTACATGGAAATTACATCGACGAAAGAAAGCTGCATCATGTGGGTAGCCTATATAATCTTCAAGACAATAGACTTCCAGCCAGTCGATGTTGATGCAGCGTTGTTTCATGTTTGGAGTAAAGAGAAAAAGTCGTGATTCGCTTCGGGTTTTTTTACGTGCCGAGAGGGCAGATGATGCCTTAAGCGGATTCGTTAGCGGCGGTGATGGTGATGGGTTCCGATTTAACCAGGCGACCGTTCTTTATCGTCGCAATAGATTGCTCTGTTGCAATGAGCGTGATACGGTTACCATTAGTGTGCTTCAGAGCCATAACCGCATCGCCCAATTTACCTGTGATACGATACCCTTCCGAAATCAGCTCCCCCGAGACCTGGAGGAGCCGATTTTTTGCTACAATTGATATTTTTTTCATAAGCAGGATTAGAATATTTTGGGAATTTCTTCGGTTGAATCAGCTGCGTGTTCGTCAGTGGTCGCCGTTGTGGGCTGCTGCGTACTGATCTGGGCAACCCAACCACTTTCATCAACTTGATATTCACGCCCTGCACGGTCGAATAGCTTGGTACCCTTAATGTCCTGGCAAAGGTAGTACTTAGCGGTGCGATGTGCTGCACCGTGCTCGTCGTACAAGTCCCTGGGCACATCGTCAACGTTCGTAGAGATAAGTTGAATGTCTCTGACGAAGAGTTTCACACCTGCCACAAGTGAACGTTGCTTCTCGGAGTGGTACAACTGTAACTCCATTTCACCAGTTGCCCACACCTTAGCACCCTTCACAAGGTATTGCAACAAATTGCCTCCGTCGCCGTTGATGGTGGCCGATACCCAAACGGTTTTCTCTTCCTTCGACCCATCGGCCTTCGTACGTACGCGAGTATCGGCGATACGTAAGGAAACGAATTTTTTACCGTTCTCGTTCTTCACTTCTGCGTTGGCTCCGAGATTGCCAATTACTTCGAAACGATTCATAATAATTGAAATTTAGATTTAGTTTGTAAAACAATAGAATAATTAGATTAGATTCAATATCCGGATAACTCCAAGGTGCAAATTCTTGCAGCTAACAGGAACAACACGAAAACAATGCCACACATAAGTATGACATACCGGGGTGATTCTTCATGCTCCATAGGTCTCAACCGTAATTTTAAAGAGTTCAGAACTAAAGAGCATACTAAGTGCTCGTAGAATAACGTTTACATCAATCTCTCCAGTTGGATTCTTGATGCATCGTGAAAAGTAGACCTTTTCACCTTTTGCGGCCACATTTTTGACGGTGACCTGAATGATGTTAGAAATCATAATGTGATGTGTTTGAGGGGGGAGTCCTTACACCGCGAGTGGCAGGCTCAAACACATCGAATTATGATAAGTAGTTAATTATCTTAATGCCGATTATGTGTTGGAATGAAAAAGCGCCCCTTGCGAAGCGCCCTCAAACACACTGCCGTGCTCGTTTGCTACGTTCAATGGGTCGCTCCCCAGCGTTGCCCATCTATCCTCGCGGTTGCAAAGTTATGCAATATTATTGATTTGGCAATGATTTTTCGTGATTTTTTGACGGTTCCACCCCTAATTTAGAAACCGTCTATGAATTATAACCGAAGGTTATTTTTCTGAAATCGTTTTGGAATCAAAACAAACCAAATTTGTTTTCACT
>Ga0326512_10004455_pt1 | contig 10171 bp, 3 predicted proteins | sample 1_2617_0518_D_FD_203652 | JGI IMG/M metagenome (GOLD analysis project Ga0326512, IMG submission 203652) | Bovine rumen microbial communities from UC Davis, California, United States - 1_2617_0518 | ecosystem: Host-associated > Mammals > Digestive system > Stomach > Rumen | place: USA: California...
GTGGCATTGTCAATGTGTTGATGATTTTGCAAAAGGTAGTGCAAATTGGTTACATCCGGTAAGAATTTTGAAGATGTCCCCCGCAGAATATGTGAAGATGATGGTGGAGAAGTATCACGCTATTGTTACATATTCAGAAGATTTTTCTTTTGTCGGCTTTCAGTGGAAAAATCAAGCAGATATGAGAAAGTTTAAGAATTTTATCAATAAGGAAGCAAGAACAGTTAATTATCAATATTAAAAGAATAAATTGATTTTTTATAAAAATTTTGATATAATATATACATAAGGTTAAGAAATGATTTCATTTCTGATTTTGATAAAAAGAGGATTTGAAATCTTATAAAATTTTTGTTATAATATATATGTAAGGTTAAGAAATACAAAATATGAAAGGAATGGTGAAACATGAGTAAAGCAAAGAGAATGGGAAAAACACATAGCGTATCTAAGGGTGGTCATAAGGCTGCAAAGAAAGCTAGAGAGGCTAAGTTACTTGCAAAGTTTGCAAAGAGAAGAGAGGCTGGCAAGACTTATGAGTATAAGTCAGTTGAAGAGACTCTTGGTTCTAATGCTTCAAAGCGTGAGATTATTCAGGAGAAGAACAAGAGAGCAAATAAGAACGCTAATTCCGGTAACAAGACAGAGTATGATAAGTGGAAGAGCGTTCAGCGTAAGCAGGATAATAGATTAGCGGAGGTTGCGGAAGCTGAGAAGGAAGGCAGAGCACAGAAGAAGTCGTGACAATGAGAGGAGAAAACCTCGGTAAAACAACCGTGTTTGGCGACTACCCGATAACATAAGTCGCATATGGGCTTGCACTGGTATCGACAGGGCTTTAGTAAGGTAAAGTTATTCCACTAGGATAATTCGTTATCCGAAACACTTCATAAAATAAACGCAAAGTTTACTTCTTATCCACAGGCAATCGCTGCCTAGTATAGTTTAGCGAGGATACAAAAATGCCTATCTTATAGATAGATTTTTGGTTTGTACTCTATAAGGTTCAAAAGACTAACCAAGTTCATTACTCATAATAATAATTCTTTCTTTAACTATTATGGTGGTAGATAATAACGATACAAGAACGAGTTTTGGACAGGGGTTCGACTCCCCTCAAGTCCATCATCGCAGATAGACAAGTATTAAAAGTCGAGAAGAAAATATAGCGGGGTTCACGAAGAACACTAGAGGGACTAACCTCTTTAAAAAAGTTGTTTGACATCTTCGTCCGATGCGGAAGGTTGAAACTACTTCCTCTGCGATATTAACGCACCGTGATGCAATTGGCAGCTAGCTTGGCTCATAACCAAGAGGTTGCAGGTTCGAATCCTGCCGGTGCTACTCAGGCGTCTTAACCAAGTGGTTAAGGTAGGGGTCTGCAAAACCCTGTTCGTCAGTTCGATTCTGACAGACGCCTCTTTTGGCTCGGTAGCTCAGCGGATAGAGCAATCGCCTTCTAAGCGATGTGCCGTAGGTTCAATTCCTACTCGAGTCATCTTGCGAATGTGGTTCAATGGCTAGAACTTCAGTCTTCCAAACTGAAAATGAGGGTTCGATTCCCTTCATTCGCTGCCGTGGGACGGATACCACGCTAAAGTTGTCCGGTGGATAGCACACAAGGCATTCAGATGTGTTTTGGCGACTGAGGAACGCCCTTTGCCCAAAGAAGCCTCGGGAAGATGCGTCTGTGATGACAGCGAAAATGACTTCAAGTTGGGGATACCGCAAATAATCCCGCCCGTTGGAAATAGTGAGTATCAGGATTGCGTCTGAGAAAGCTCGTGACCGTTTGTCGTTGCTCGGTCATTTCGTTTCGGTAGCTCAGTGGACAGAGCACTTGTCTACGGAACAAGGTGTCGTAGGTTCGAATCCTACTCGAAACGCTTATCAAAAATATTTGATTTTTAATAATATTTTTGATATAATATATATAAAGATAAGAGATAACTTAATAACAATATCAGCTTGCGGTAACCGGTCAATGCCGTGAAGAAGCCTGCCAGAGAAAGATGGTTTGTCGAGGGAAGACGAATAATCAAACTTTACCCGTCTCAAATCCGGAAAAGTAGAATTCGTGCTATAAAAAAATCGGGGAGCACAGAAACGGCGGAAGTTATTAAGTTTTCGGTGAGTTACCTCTATTGGAGAGAGGAGCGGATTGTAAATCTTGCTACGCTAGAAACACTGTAGGTTCGATTCCTACCTCACCGACACGGCGCCATGGTCAAGTGGTGAAGACATCGCCCTTTCACGGCGGTATCACGGGTTCAAATCCCGTTGGCGTCATTTTAGTAGATACTGCGGAGAAAACCTGTTCTAACTACTATAAAAAAGTAACAACAACCGCACAGTTGGTCGTTAGTGCGTTAACAAAAACCACAGTAGTTTGATACCGGAGTTACTATAACAAACAAACCGGCGTCCTTTAGGGCGGGACTAAAAGCCCTCCGTTTAAGGAGATTGCAGAGCCTTGTAGATCTGGACCTTAGTTCACGGTTAAGAACTAAAAAACTTTCTCTAAAAGGTCGCATGAAGATTGGTTATATCGCTAGACAACGCAGCGTGGTTGGGCAAAGGAAGCGTAGTATGCATACGGGGCGGTTTTAGCTATTTTCCGTCACAGCAAAAATAGCGAGAGTTATTACTCTAGGAAATAATATAACAGACCGGAGGAGATAGGGGTTCAAGTCCCCTACTGTCCGTAAAGGGCGGTTAGTATAATGATAGGGCAATTATACCTTTGCGAAGTTGTATTTCCTGTGGCTAACAGATGAGAGTCCCAATTTGGTGGACGGTTCTAGATGGTCGGGTCAGCTTCCCCGGTTGAGCAGGTTTCCGAAAAGAAGATTTCTGAAAAGGCTAGTCTGAGCAGTGTGTCTCGGATTAGCCTTTTTTGTGTATCTTCGGTCATGTTAATATCATTTGTTTTAGATATTTTTAATATACTTTAGGAAAATAATTCTATATGTAGCTGAATGATAAGTATATCGGCTCGGCACGAGCTCGATAGAAGTTCAGAAATGAAAGAGGGTTTTAACTTTTTTTGATTAAAACTATTTTCACAATATTTTTCTTTTTATTCCCAAAAGAAAGGAGGGTTAAAATGACAAAAGAACAATTTATACAAAAGTTGGGTTTATTAACAACAAAAGATTATAAGAAACACAAAATATTGCCATCTTTAACAATAGCACAAGGTATATTGGAGAGCGGGGCTGGTACCTCAGAGCTTGCGGTTAATGCAAGGAACTATTTTGGAATGAAATGGAGCGAGGGGTGCGGCTGTGACTATTATGCCAAGAAAACCGGAGAACAAAAGAAGACTGGTGAATATTACACGATTACCGCAAAATTCAGAAAATATCCTACTATGGAGGATGGAGTTGCCGGTTATTATGATTTTATAAATTCTAAGCCTTGGTATAATAATTTAAAAGGTGTTACTGATTATAAAACTGCTTGTAAACTTATTAAGGAAGATGGATGGGCAACATCATTAAAATATACTCAAAACTTAATTAGAGTAATTGAAGAAAACAATTTGACTAAATATGATGATATTGCTCTTGATAAAGTTAATGCAACTATTAAAAAGAAATGTAATATTTATCCAAATCAAAACGATTGGGAAGATAAAATCATTTCTCTTCAATCAAGTGAAAAGATTATTATAACAAAAGACATTGGTAATGGGTGGTCTAAAGTAACATATGGTGCTATAAAAGGCTATGTTAAAAATAGTGTACTTGAAAGAAAAGATAAAGCACCACTTTCTGTATATGTGATAAGGAAAACAAAAACTAACACATATGTTCGTACAGAAAGAGTAGTTGATAAAGCAAATGTTATTTCACCGATTCCCGCAGATGAAGAATTTACTCTTTTGGGAAAAGATAAGAAATGGGCGAAAATAAAATATAATAATCAAACTTGTTTTATTTGGAAAAGTAAGACAAATGTTAAATAAAATAAAACAGATAAGGAGGTTAATAATGGATTTAATATCATATATCCTTAGTAAAAAGTATGCTGATAAACTTTTTGCGGGAGGCGGCGCTGCAAAAGGAAAGAATTGTACTATCCAATCTATTGAAGAAATAGAAGGTGGAAATCGAGTTACTTTTCAATGGACATTAGATGATGGAACTGTTCAAACAGATACCCTTGATGTTATGAATGGTGCTCCTGGTGAACAGGGCCCTAAAGGAGATAAGGGAGATCAAGGAGAGACTGGTCCTGCTGGAGCCGACGGAAAAGATGGTCAAGATGGCGTTAATGGACAAGATGGTCGTGACGGTATAAACGGGCAAGATGGAGCCCCTGGTGCCGATGGTAAAGATGGTACTGATGGTGTTGGTATTGTCAGTATTAAAAAGACACAAACTGTTGGTTTAGTTGATATTTATACCATTACTTTCACAAATGGTGAAACTTCTACTTTTAATGTAACTAATGGTGCTAGTGGAGCATCTACCGCAGAAGATGTAGAATATGATAATTCAAATACTCAACTTGAGGCTACTAATATTCAAGACGCTATTGATGAGATAGCTAGTGGTTCTTCATCTAAACCAAATATTAAGGCTATTTATGAGGAGTCTCCTGCAACAGCAGTACATTCAGTTGATGATTATATCTATTATGATAGTCATTTATATAAAGTAATTGCGGCAATCGCGATTGGTGATACTTTAGTCGTAGATACAAATATTAAACTTGCTTCTGAAATAGAAGAAGGCACTGAAGTATTTATTGAAAACCTTCCAGGTGAAAGTGGTAGTGGTGGAGGTTCTAGTGCAGGCTTGCCTGAGGGAGGCACAACCGGACAAGTTTTAACTAAGAACTCTGATGAATCGGGTGACGCTAGTTGGCAGACTCCCGCAGATTTTACTCAAAAAATTTCTAGCCTTGAAGAAAAAACAAATACAGTAGAAAAGAATATTCAAGAAAGTCAAGAAGATATTTCATCTTTAAAAACTGAAGTATCTCAAGAAATTGATAATATAACAAATAGACTTTATACCACTTCAAACAATATCTCTAGTAAAACTACAATGTCTTTAACTGGAGAAAAAGAATTGGTAGAAAAAGAATGGTATGGATTAAATTGTATAGATGCAAGTAATGTATGGGAAGATAATAATGGGAATACTTATTACTCTGACGCAGAGTTAAATTTTCATTATAAACTTAATAAAGAAAAGGATAAATGGGAAGTTCAAGAATGGACAGGAATGTCTTTTAAATGGTCAGGTAAAAATATTTGGCATGATGGTGAAAAAACTTATTATTCTGGTGAAAGTTCTAGTAATAGCCATGGTACTTTTATCTTAAATTCTTCAACGAATAGTTGGGAAGAGGTAGAAGAATGGAAAAATATGTCAAATGCTCTTGTAGGAGAATATATTTGGGAAGATGAAGAAAATATATACTATTCTTATGAAAATGTACAACTTATATTAAATAAAGAAACTAATCTTTGGGAAGATAAACAATGGCACAATTCTTTTTGGGGAGATAGCAGTTGGTATTTTGGAAATAATATATGGAAAGATGGAGAAGATATTTATTATTCTTCAAAATTTGTTCTTAATAAAGAAACAGATACTTGGGAAGAGAAAACTTGGACAAGTTTTAAGAAAATAGAAGACCATCAAGAAGCTGGAGCAGACTTAGATTTTAGCTATGTATGGTTTGCAGGAGATGGAACCCCTTACTGTGTAGATACTGAAAAAAATCTTTATTGTAAGTTAAATCCTGAAACTTCTGTTTGGGAGGAAGTACAGTGGCATGGTGCGGAAGTTGTTCCTTCTAAAGATGGTATTTGGACAGCTGATGGAGATACTTTTTATAGTACAGGTGATACAAACTATAAAATAAATACCTCTACTGACACAATAGAAGAATATCATTTTGAAAACTATGTACCTTATTCTTCTGCTTGGAAAACTTATGATGGAGAGCTATATGCAGTTCCAGACTATAGTATGTATAAATTCAATAAAGAAAGTCATGAATGGGAACCTCATGATGTATATCGAGCAAATGATTATTGTAATGGTTTTAATATATGGACAGATGGAGAAGATATATATTATTCCGAATCTAGTCAACAGTACATTTTTAACAAAGAAGCTCAAGTTTGGAAAACAAAAGTTTGGAACAATGAAAGTCTTTATGACTTTTCAGGAGAGAATTATATATGGAATGATGGAGAGAATGCTTATTATTCTGATGGTAGTTCTCACTATATACTTAACAAAGAAACAAAACAATGGGAAAATAAGACTTGGAATGGATTAGATAGTTTTACTGGAGATGATACTCTTTCAGTAGGAAACAAAGTCTATTGTTTTTCTAATTCTCAGTCATATTTACTTAATAAAAACACAGATACTTGGGAAAGTTTCTCTTGGCAAGGACTAGAAGACTTCTCTAGAGAGCATTTTTGGACGGACAATGAGCATTTATATTATTCTTATGATAATTCTACTCATTATATATTAAATGAAAATACAAATACTTGGGAAGAAAAAACCTTTTCAGGGTTAGAAGAACTTTCTGATAGTTTTTATGCGGATCATATATGGACTGATGGAGAGAATATCTATTATTCTTACAATAATGACCAATATGTTCTTAATAAAGAAACAAATACTTGGGAAGTAAAAACTTGGAATGAAAAAAATGATTTTTATAGGAGTTCTATTTGGACAGATGGAGAATATTATTACTTGACTGATTCTGGTTCAGGCAGTTATAAATTAGATAAGGCTACTTCTACTTGGAAGGAATTTCCTTTTTATACTCCTGCTCAATTTGATAGTGGCATTTATCCTAATAAAATTTGGACTACGAATAATAATACCTATCTTTATGATTATGGAGATATATTCTGCTTTAGGAATGATACTTTCATTCGTGTAAATATAGATATGTCTTTTATAAATAGTGACGATGATTTAAAATATATTTGGTCAGACCATGAACACACTTATTTTTCATATGATTCTACACAGTATATATTTAATGAAGATGAATTAACTTGGAAACCTTATGATTGGTCAAATGAAAAAATAGAAGATGGCAGTTTAATATGGGAAAACAATCAAAATATTTATTATTGGTTTTTCTTTAAACTGAATGAAGAAAATCATACTTGGGAAGAAAAATCATTTTATGGTTTTGCTCCTTTTGAGTTAGAGTTTGAAGGAAGAAATATATGGAATAAAGATAATGTTATTTACTTGTTACAAGGATATGATAATTATTATAGGCTAGACAAAAATCCTACTATTTGGACAAAAATAAATTTTGATAATCTTTATTATGCTTCTTCATCTTATTATGAAGAACTTTATGGAGATGGAATCTGGACAGATGGACAAAATATATATCATTCTCAAGGAGCAATAAATCAATTTGTATTAAAAGATAACCTTTGGGTAACAAAAAATTGGAACAGAATACAGAATATCAATAGAAAGAACATATGGACAGACGGAAATAATATATATTATTCTAATGGTTTAGAACAATTTAGATTAAATAAAAACACTTCAACTTGGGAAAAGATGCGTTGGGCAGAAGATTCAGACTATTTCAATATTATTGGCAGTAGCGTTATCTTTGATGGAAAAGATGTTCGTTTTAATGAATATCTTTTAAATAAAGAGAGTAAAACATGGAAGACAGCTACCATTCCTACGAGTAGTCCAAAAACACTCGCAGGAGGAGATAACGTGTGGTCAGATGGTAATAAGATATATTGTTCAGAATATTATTTAGATAATTCCATTTTAGATTGGAAGAAAGAAAATTTTCTTACTGATAAAGCTAAATATGGAGCTATATGGAAAGATCCTGAAGGAGATATATACAGCAATGATCAGTATATTAACGTAAAACTAAACCCAGAAACAGATACTTGGGAAGCTGACCATAAGCTCTATTCTTCATTTTTACCATCATGTGTATGGACAGATGGAGAAAAAGTTTATTATTCAGACCATTCCGCTCAAGGTAAGGTCTTTAATAAACAAAAAAAGTCTTGGGATTATAAAAAATGGAATATCACTATTCATGAAGGAGACGATATATGGACTGACGGAGAGAATACCTATTATTCTCATCACCCGGACCAATATGTACTTAATAAAAACACAGGACAATGGGAAAAAAAGACCTGGAATGGAGAAATAAAAATCATCAGCGGACGATATATATGGACTGATGGAAAAGATATTTATTATTCTTGGACAGACCATACAGTCGATTCAAACGAAAATTATATCTTAAATAAAGAAACCTCTACCTGGGTAAAAAAAGATTGGTCTAATCTTATAGATGGACATTTAGTATGGAATACAAAAAATAATACTTATTACACTTATCTGAAGTCTTATCGATTTGACAAAAGTACTGACTCTTGGAGCGAAGTTACTTTTGATGCTCCATATACTATAAACGGAAGTGCAGTTTGGACATGCGGAGACAAGACTTATTGTGATGGACTTGTTTTTGATGAATCCTTGATGAAATGGTCAGAAAAGAATTGGTATTGTAATATTATGGTAGACCCAACAAATATATGGACAGATAATAAAGACATATATTGTTCAGACTTTTGGGGAAAATCTGTTAGATATAGAAAATTAAATAAGAATACAAAAGTTTGGGAATTAGTGTCAAAAGAATCTTATCCTTCATTGTCTGTTTATGGAAGAGATATATGGACTGATGGAGAAAAGATATATTGTTCTTCTGGTAATAATACAAATACAGAAATGCAACTTGTTCTTAACCCAGATACAGATGAATGGGAACAAAAAGAATGGAATGTCCCACAACATACTTTAAGGGGAGTAAACTTTTGGACAGACGGAATAGATATATATTATTCTAAGGGAGATATTCAATATACTTTAATTGATAAGAAAGTTTTTTCAATTAGATTAAGATAAAAAAATGATTTTATAGCGTGTCTTCGGACACGCTATAATGAAAGAAAGGAGTAGGATAATGTCATATAATGCAAACGGATTACTAAATGCGGATGGCACAGTCAAAGAGTATGGAAATACTCAAGGCGGGAGCTCCGGTGGAGGAGTAGGTACTAAAGGTACTGGACATGAAGCTGAGGTTTTCAATAATGAACCAGCGAGTAATGCGTCTGGAGCTTGGTCACACGCCGAAGGCCAAGAGACTTCCGCAACCAATAAATGTAGTCATGCAGAAGGAGAAGGCTCGATAGCTAGTGGAAGACATTCTCATGCAGAAGGTTATCATACAACCGCTAGCGGAAGCGTAAGTCATGCAGAAGGAGAATATTCAACTGCGTCAGGACAATATTCTCATGCAGAAGGGAATACTTGTACGGCTTCTGGAGAGAATAGCCATGCAGAAGGAGCTTTTACCTCTGCCTTAGAAGATTCTAGTCACAGTGAAGGATACCATACGATTGCCTCTAAAGAGAGTTCTCATTCTGAAGGTTATGGAACTATGGCAGAAGGAGAAAGTTCTCATGCCGAAGGTGGTAATTATATATTAAATGGGCAAGAACAAGTTGTCCATGATAGTGTTGGTAAAGATATAGAAGTCACAGAAGGTGAAAAAACTGTTACTTATCATATAGCCGGTCCATATGCAAAAGGATTGAATAGTCATGCAGAAGGATTCCAAAATTTCGCATATGGAAATGATAGTCACGCAGAGGGTCACTCGACATATGCAAAAGGACCACATTCTCATGCGGAAGGTGAAAGTACAATGGCCTTTGGTGTAGATGCACATGCTGAAGGTAATGTTGCTAAAGCTATTGGGAATGTAAGTCATGCGGAAGGCGCTAATACCACAGCTACCGGAGTTTGTTCACATGTTGAAGGTTCTGAAACTACTGCAAACTCATTTGCAGCTCACGCAGAAGGTTCTGCTTGTACTGCGGTTGCTGCGATGACTCACGCAGAAGGAGAACATACCTACGCTGGTGCAGTTTGTGGTCATGCTGAAGGCTCATATACTTATGCTGTTGGAAATAATACCCACGCAGAAGGCGATCATACCACTGCATATGGTGCAAACAGTCATGCAGGTGGAGATCATTCCAACACCGGAGAATCGGTAAACGGTTTTGCACATGGAGAATATGTCCAACTAGCAGAAAAAAATG
>Ga0326512_10004456_pt1 | contig 10169 bp, 12 predicted proteins | sample 1_2617_0518_D_FD_203652 | JGI IMG/M metagenome (GOLD analysis project Ga0326512, IMG submission 203652) | Bovine rumen microbial communities from UC Davis, California, United States - 1_2617_0518 | ecosystem: Host-associated > Mammals > Digestive system > Stomach > Rumen | place: USA...
CGAAACAGCAGGTGGATGAAGTTCTTTCGTACGCAACAATCATTCCTGCCGTAATCCAGAATGAAAATCACATTTATTATCAGAATACCGCCTTGCAGAATTATGTAAAGCAGTTCGGTACGGTAATTGAAAGCTGGTATCCTTTTGGAGGCCGGGGAAATACCGGAGAAAGCTTCGGAAATATAACGATAGCAGAAATTGCAAAAAATCATGGAAAAACTCCGGCGCAGATTATTTTGCGCTGGCAGGTGCAGGCTGGGTATGTAACGGTGCCCGGTTCCGCCAATCCGAATCATATTGCAGAGAATATCAAAGTGTTTGATTTTGCGCTTTCATCGGAAGAAATGCAAAAAATCGCCGTGCTGAACCGGCAACGGCGATATGAGAACTGGTAAGTCAAAAACAGTGAGACGCAGAGGAAACAGTAAATGATTATTGACGCGCACATGCATTATTTCAAAATTGAAGGCTTCGATGAATTGGCCAAGCTGGCGGAGCATGAAAACTCCCGCCGGGGCTGGCAGGAAATTTGCGAAGCAAATCAAATTGTCTTTTCTGTCGCCATGGGCAACAGTTACGATGCGCCCTGCCGTTTTGGAGGGGTGACACCCAGGCTTATAAACCTGGGGGGAGAGCCTTTTTGCGCGCAACCGTATAACCAGTCGGACAACGTGGGGTACTGCCTGGGTGTGCAGAGTGAAGAGATAACCCCGGACAATGCGGAAAAAACGGCGATGGAGTTTGAGTATTATCTGCAGCGCGACCCCCATTGCCTGGGCATAAAGTTTTACATGGGTTACCAGAATGTGTACCTGTACGACCCGCGTCATGAACCGTTGTTTGAGCTGGCGAAGGCCTACGATGTGCCCGTGGCCATGCATAGCGGGGAAACTGCAAATCATCACGGCAGGCTGCGTTATTCCCATCCGCTGACGGTGGACGAAGCGGCCTGCAGGCATCCGGATGTGCGTTTTGTGATCTGTCACGCAGGCAATCCATGGATCGTGGATGCCTTTGAGGTGGCCAGCAAAAACGAGAATGTTTTTATGGATTTTTCCGGGTTGTGGGAACACCGGCTGACGCCCGAAAGGGAAGAGGAGATAGAAGATTTCCAAAAATATGTGCGCATGTGGATGAATTATCACGGAATATGGGACAAAATCATGTACGGAAGCGACTGGCCTCTGATCAACATTCCGGATAATATCCGCAACCTGGGCAGGATCGTTCCGGAAAAACACTGGAACGAGTTTTATTATGATAACGCGCTCCGGGTTTACAGCAGGATTAAGGTTTGTGTAAAACACTGCTAGCATATTGTATATTGTAAAATCTGAACAAATAATAGAGGAGGAAACTAAAATGAAAGATCGGGAAATCATCAACGCGTTCCATTTAATGTGGGGGGATTTTCCCGAACCGGTAACGATCACCCAGAAAAGCCGGGAGATTATCGCGGTAAACAAAAAAGCGGAAGCCATGGGATTAAAGCCCGGCATCAAGTGTTCTGCCGTGGGCAGGCCGGAAGACCACCGGGGTTGCCGCCTGAATGAAGCGGTGGACAAGGGCGAACCGATTTATATTACGTATGACGGCGCCTTTGGCGTTGCGTTCGGATACTGGATCCCGATTTCCGTAAAACCGGAATGGGTGATCCACTTTGGCGTAGGCGGCAACTTTAAATATGAGAAACTGGAAAGAAAATAACGAGCCAAGGTTTCATACAAAAATCAAAATTTGACAGTGACAACTATGCTACAATAAATGTAGGATTAAATGGCAGGGAGGGATTCCATGGCGACGGAAAACTGGAAACGGTGACTTTATAACAGAAAGCAGGCTCAGAAACCGCATCACGACTGGAGTTGCGAAAAATAGTTGGTCATTCCGGTAACCAGGATCCGGACAATGGCATAACACAGCGCAAAAATCAAAAGGAACAGGCATAAGCAAAACATAGTAATCGTTGCGTGGCCTGTTCCTTTATTTTTACGTAAAAGTCGTGGTGCTTTCACGGCTGTTTTTGTTCTAATTTAGAATATTTTAATATTTATAGACAGTATTGTTTTTCTGTTTTATAATGAAATTAATTTTAGAACATGTTCTAAAATACAGCAGGCCTGCCTTTTGTGAATGCGAAAACTATCGGTTTGGTAGCCTGCCTTTTTTAGAGCAGTTGACCGGTGTTTCCTTTGATAACCTATTTCAAAGAGGAGGCTGAAGCTATGCAGAGACCAGCCATGGTGCGCCGTATGAGAGAAACGCGGGAAACAATCCTAAAAGTGGCCGGGGCCTTGTTTGCCCGGCAGGGCTACCGGAAAACGACGGTCCGGCAGATTATTAACGAGTCCGGAATCTCGTCCGGCAGTATTTACAATCTTTTTACGAACAAGGATGAAATTTTCCAGGCTTTGGTAGACGAAATCATGGACCGTTGCGTGGTTCTGCTGGATAAAAGGTTTCCCGATGAATCGCCTGCGTTCCGTTTTGCGGCGGTGGGCGCGGTTGAAATGAACACGATCATCATCAATCCGCTGATCCGGGATATTTATTATGAGGCTTACACCTCTAACTACATGTTTGAACATCTGGTAGAACGTAATATCAAGCTGCAGCAGCAATTGCAAACAGAGCAGCCTGCGGAAAACAACTATATCGAAACCTTGCTGATGAAAGGCAACTTCCGGAGCTTTGTAGTCTCGCTGTACTTTGCCCGCAAAACCGATCCCGTGCAATGCATGGAAACGCTGTTGCGCAATATGTTGCTTTTTCTGCATTGCGATGAACCGGAGCGGCAGCGGATTATGGAAAAAATCCGGGTGAACCAGGCTGCATGGGTTGAGATTGGGCGCAATTTGCTGATTGAAAATGACCGGCAGCGGGGATGAAACAATGCTAGGCCAAAAGGGTGTTGGCCTGGAACGGAAAATGTTTTACCATAAAACGTGGCAAAGAAAAGCAGGTGCAGATATGAAAACAACAGCAGTGCGGAATAACGCACGGCATTGTCTGCTGGTTTTGGCAGCGTTATTTGTTCTGGCGTTTGGCGCAGGCTGCGGCGGCAAACAAGAACTGGCCGCCGACCAGATGTGGGGCCGGGCCGACGCAACGGAGATTGATGTGAATTCCAAAATCGCCGGGCGCGTGGTGGAGCTTTTGGTAAAAGAAGGCGATGCCGTTAAAAAAGGACAGGTGCTGGCCCGCATCGACAAACGGGATTTGGAAACGCAAAGGGCCCAGCAGGAAGCGAATATCCTGGCATTGATCGCACAGAAGGACCAGGCTGTCGCCGTAACGGCGATGCAGGACGGTACCACAGCTTCTGCCCTGGAACAGGCGCGCACGAACCTGGCACTGCGGGAAGCGGATTACCGCCGTTATGAAAAGCTGTTGCAGGAACAGGCCATTTCCCGCCAGGCATTCGACAGTGCCAGAACCAGCTACGAGGCGGCGCAGGCGTCTTACAACGCAGCCTTTGCCGGTTTAAAGCAAAACGAGGTGAACCGGGCCAATGAAAATGTGCTGGCCAAAAAGGTGGAGCAAGCGAAAGCGGCTTTGGCCCAAATCCTGGTCTCTCTTGATGAAACGGAGATCCGCGCTCCCTTTGATGGCATCGTGACAGAAAAATATGTGGAAGAAGGGTCCATGATTTCCCAGGGGACACCGCTGGTAGCTGTACAGGATCCCTCGGATAATTGGGTGGATATCAAAGTGCCGGAAACAAAGCTGAACCGTTACCGCTTGCAGCAGGAGGTTACGCTGGTGGGGCGGGATGGGATCACCAAGGTAAACGGAACGATCGTGGACATCAGCCGAAAGGCCGAGTTTGCCACTCACCGGGCTACCAGTGAGCGGGGGACGGATACGGATATCATTACTTTTAACATGAAGATACAGGTTAATTCTCCCAAGCTGCGGCCCGGTATGCGTTTCCGCCTGGAAGGTGAAGGGACATGAAAAGCGGAGCCTTCAGGCAAATCGTACAGGAAGAATGGGAGTATCTGCGGCGGCGCAACGGTTCCGTTTTGGTATTGCTGCTCCTGCTGCCGGTATGTTATTCCATCCTGTTCGGCCTGGTGTACCGGCAAAATGTCATCCGCCAACTTCCGACTGCGGTGTACGACCAGGACCAGAGCAGTACGTCCCGGAAGTATATCCGTCTCTTTGAAGATTCGGAAAAATTCAATGTGACGGCCTATGTGGATTCCCAGGAGGAAATGGAACGGTTGCTGCGTGAAGAATCGGTGCTGGCAGCTATCGCGGTTCCCCCGGATTTTGCCAAACATATTAAGCAGGGCAGGGGAACAGAAACCGTTCTGATCGTGAATTCCGCCAACAATACCCTGAGCAATTCTGCGATTACCTTTGCCTGGGAAATCAACCGGAGCTTTTCCGCCGCCACGGGGCAGCAGTTGTTCGAGGGACTGAACCGTATGCCCGGAGAAGCGATGAACCTGGCTTACCCGGTCCATGTAAGCGTCCGGTTGCTGCATAATCCGCTGTCCGGGTTTTCTCCGTTCATGCTGGCGGGCCTTTCCGTGCAAGGCGTGCAGATCGCGCTGTTGCTGGCGGCGGGGCCGATGCTGGTGAGGGAAGTGGAAGAACGCCGTTTTGCCCCGGTCGCGTCGTCGGCGTTGCTTATGCTGGGCAAGATGGTTCCGTACTGGCTCGCGTCTCTTGCCGCAAGTTTTATCGCCCTGCTGGTACAGGTTCAATTTTTTGCTATGCCCATGCGGGGCAGCTGGCTGGAAATTTTTGTACTGGTCAATGCTTTTATTTTTGCTGTCCTGTGTGTGTTGCAGCTGTTTTCCGCCCTCAGTCCTAACCAGCTGACGGCAGTACAGATCCCTATGATCTATATTATGCCGGGCACGCTGTACAGCGGCCTGTCCTGGCCCGTATTTGCCATGAACCGCGCGGCGGAACTGTATGCCGCCTTCATGCCTGTGCGCTATACGGCAGAGAATGTGCGGGACATTATGCTGGCGGGGTATGCCCCAACGCTCTGGGCGGACTGCCGCGCGTTGCTTTGCGGCGCACTGGCCGCGTTCCTGGCCGCCAGGTTTGTCTTTGACAGGAAAAGGAGGCGCATAGCATGACGCTCTGGCAGGTCATCCGGCGGGAAAAAAGGCAGTGCGCCTGCGATCCCCGCCGCTTTTTGTTTATCTTTGGCGCCGCTATCGTTTACCTTCTGATTTTTTCCGTTTTGTTTGCCCCGGATATTATCCGCGCCGTTCCCACCGTGCTTTGCGACGAGGACCAGTCGCCCCTGAGCCGGGATCTTCTGCAACGTTTTGAACATAACGAGCGCATGCATGTGACTTCCTGGGTTTCTTCCCAGGAAGAGATGCAGGTTATGTTACGGGAAAAAAAGGCGCTGCTTGCTTTATGCATCCCGCGTGATTTTTCCCGGTCTATTAACAACGGTGGGTACTCCACAATATTGTGTATCGCCAACGCCTCCAACATTATGCCCGTAAGCGCAGTGACGGCAGATGCGGAAACTATTGCGGAGAATTTCAACAATGAGATTGCCGTGAAACGGGCCGAACTGGTTACGGGGCAAATCGGGTCGCGCGTACTCAGCCGCGTGCGTCCTGTCCGCACAGAACTCCGTGTGATGCATAACCCGTTGCAAAGCTTTACGCTGTTTTACCTGATTGGGTTGCTGGCAGCCGCGCTGCAGCAGGGGGTCTTTTTTGCCACCGGGGCTTCCGTGTTCCAGGAAGAGGAAAGGCGGGACGGGGAGCGTGGGGAGAAACAGGCCGAAGCTGTCCCCACTGCAGCGTTACAGGGAGAACGCGTATCGGGACAAATACCATTTTGGAAACTGACCGCCGGGAAAGTAATCTGGTATTCAGCTCTGGGGCTGCTTTCGTATTTGGTCATTATCGCCCTGCTCGTCTGGGTTTTGGGCATGCGGTTAAAGGCAGGAATTGCTGCCACAGTGCTGGCAGGCGGAGTCTATATGGTTTCCGTGGCATCCCTGGGATTGTGCTTTGCTTCCTTTTTTCGTACAGAGCTGCGTTTCGTCCAATTTTCCATTGCGTATCCTTTGGCCGGGTTCATCCTTTCCGGCTTCACCTGGCCGTTGTCCGCAATGCCGCCGTTCGTCCGTGCGCTGGCGAACCTGCTGCCCCAGACATGGTTCGCCAACCTGCTGCGGGAACTGTTCCTTGCAGGCTACTCGCCTTTGTACGGAAAAGCGCTGGTGGCCATGGCTTGTATTGGCGCTGCGTGTTTCGGGCTCTGCCTTATTGTTTACAATTTTCAGCATAAAACGCGCAACCCGTTTTGCGATTTTCTGCCGTAAACGGAATTTGCGTTTTGCAACAATTTCCATGAAACGCAAAACTAAATTCTAAAATGTCCTGTTTACCGTAACATTGTTTACAAATTAAATTTTTGAAAATTGAACTTTTTCTTATTTAACATAGAATAGAATATAGCGTGCTACGCTTTTCCGTGGCGGCGTAGCCAAGTGTTTAAGGCAATAGTACGCAAGACTATCATTACCCTGTGTTTAAATCCAGGCGCCGCCTCCAGTTTCGTAATTCTGACCAACGCAATTGTTTTGTGTTGGTCTTTTTTAAAAGCTGATAGTTATTTTGGATTGGTTGGTTATCCCGAGGGAAATGCTTATGAAACTAAAGCTGACTGTTTTTGTATCCGTTATAATTTTACTGATTGCAGCTGTTTTTTCTTTGTCGCCAAACTGTTGTGCTATGGCAAAGAATGCAGAGATCCAGGTGGAATATTTGAGGCATCATAGATTTTCTGACCGTTACATTAATGATTATACGATTCATGTTTTCCAAAAGGCACATGAACACGCAGGACTCACGTTCCACAGGGGAATTACCCTAACCCGTCCTTATGGTTATACGACCGATGATAATATTCATCGTGACAGTAATGCGGTGGGTTTGGGTCCTGCCTGCATGATTCGCTGGGAATGTCCTATCCGCGGTAAACTGTACGGGGCTCTGGAGGTTTCCGGCTCTTTCCTGATTTACAGCAAAGCATTTCCGGCGCAGGGACGTCCCTGGGGATACATGTGGCGCGCCGGTCCCCGTCTTACCTGGAAGTATTCGAAGAACAATTCTTTCAGCCTGGGATATATGTTCAGTCACAGCTCAAACGGTATGAGAACGAAAAATCCGGGACACAATGCATTTGGTTTTTCTATAGGGTTCAATCATAATTTTTAGTGATGGCGAAATCCATGAAAATTATTTGCTTAAAGGAGGATGTAAAAATGATAAATCAGGAAATCATCAATGCGTTTCAGTTAATGTGGGGGGATTTTCCCGAACCGGTAATGATTACCCAGAAGAGCCGGGAGATTATCGCAGTAAACAAAAAGGCGGAAACCATGGGATTAAAACCTGGACTCAAGTGTTTTGCCGTGGGGAAACCGGAAGACCACCGGGGCTGCCGTCTGAACCAAGCGGTAGATAAGGGTAAACCGGTTTATATTACGTACGATGGCGCTTTTGGCGTTGCGTTCGGCTACTGGATACCGATTTCCGCGAAACCGGAATGGGTGATCCACTTAGCCGTAGGCGGCTACTTTAAATATGAAAAGGTGGAATGAAAGTAGTACGGAAAAAATTCATATAAAAATCAAAGTTTGACGACTTTAAATATGCTACAATTTGGGTAGAATGAACAGATGGGAGGGATTCCATGGCGAAAGAAACAAAAAAGAAGAATATTATTATTATCGGAGCGGGTATGGCAGGCCTGACGGCCGCTTTATATGCCGGGCGCATGAATCTCTCTGTGCTGGTATTGGAAAACGCGCTGATCGGCGGGCAGATCGCCAATGCCACAGGGATTGAGAATTATCCCGGTCACAAGGTGATTGCCGGCGGGGACCTCATTGCGACGGTGCAGCAGCAGGCGGAATCTTTCGGCGCCGAGGTGGATGAATTTGATCCGATTGAACGAGTAGATTTGACCAAATCACCGAAGATTGTGGAAACGGAAGGGTGCATCTACGAAGCGGATGTGGTGATCATCGCTACCGGTATGAACCGCCGCAAGCTCCCCCTGCCGGAAGAGGCGAAGTATGCCGGGCGGGGCGTGCATTACTGCGAACTCTGCGACGGGCATATGTATCAGGATAAGGTGATTGCGGTGATGGGCGGCGGCAACGCGGCGGTAGATGCGGCAAACTTTCTTACGAAATACGCATCGAAGCTGCTGCTGATCCACCGGTCCCAGCTAAAAGCAGATCTTGTATCCCAGGAACGGCTGAAGAACAATGAAAAGGCGACCATCTGCCTGAACACGGAAATCAAAGCGCTCCATGGCGACGGAAAACTGGAAACTGTAACAGTAGTTGATAAAGCTACCGGCCAAGAACAGGAAGTGGCGGTGGACGGTATCTTCGTAAACATTGGCGTGATCCCCAACACGGAACTGTTTAAAGGCCAGGTGGAGATGGACGAAAACGGGCGGATCATCGCGGGCGAAGACTGCAGGACGAACCTGCCGGGCGTATTTGCGGCGGGGGACGTGCGGGTGAAAGAAATCCGCCAGCTGACAACGGCTGCGGCAGACGGGACTACGGCGGCGCTCTTGGCGGAACAGTACCTGAGCAGGATGCGACAGGGATGAACCGGATCAAAGTGATGCAGAAGCATTTCAGTGAGTAAAACAGAAAGCGAAAAAGCAAATCTTTTTCCGATTCAAAGAATTGGAAACGATAGTATTGAATCAGGAGGAAACAAAAAATGGTAAAAGTGTATTCCATCACCACCTGTCCCTGGTGCGAAAAGGTAAAAAAATATCTGAAATCCAAAAATGTGGAATTTGAAGAACACAACATCGAACTGAGCGAAGAAGACCGGGACGAATGCTACAAGATTTCCGGCGATCTGATCGTGCCGGTAACAACGGTGAACGGCAAAGATTTTGTTGTAAGCTTTGACAAGGCGAAGCTGGATGCGTTGCTGGGATTATAAAAACAGTGAAACGAATTGCGCTTTATTCAATGAGTAGGAAACAACAGAGAACAGATATTTGAAGAAACAAGACACATAAAGGAGGGAATGATTATGGGCGTATATGATTTTACGGTAAAGACCAGCCAGGGTAAGGAAAAGTCGCTGGCGGATTATAAAGGGAAAGTACTGATTATCGTCAACACGGCCAGCAAATGCGGCTTTACTCCCCAGTTCAAGGGACTGCAGGACCTGTATATGAAATACAAAGGGCAGGGGCTGGAAATTTTAGGGTTCCCCTGCAACCAGTTCGCGGAACAGGATCCGGAAGGAAACGCAGCGATTGAACAGTTCTGCCGCTTCAATTACGGGGTCACCTTCCAGATTTTTGAAAAAGGCGACGTGCGGGGCGAAACAGCGCAGCCGTTGTTTAAGTTTTTAACAAAAGAAAAAGGCTTTGAAGGTTTTGACATGAACCATCCTATTGCCGGCAAACTGGAAGAAGCCCTGAAGGAAAACTTCCCGGAATATCTGGAAGGGGACGGCATCAAGTGGAACTTTACAAAATTCCTGATCGACAGGGAAGGCAATGTGGTAAAACGCTTTGAACCCACTGCTGCGCCGGAAGATATGGAGAAAGATATCGAGGCGCTGCTGTAAACGGAAAACAGTTTGTAACATTAAGGAAACGCTGATTTTGGTCTGGTCATGTTTGACGCGAACGACCTGAAATTGATCAATGACCGTTACGGTCACAAGAGGGGCGACAGCTATCTGCTCGGCGTCGTAGAAATGATTCAGGACTGTTTCCCCGGATGCCAGGTTTACCGCATTGGCGGGGATGAATTCGTGGTGGTATTGGAAGGAAAGGATTCACTTCGGACGGCTGCCAAACGGCTGTTATATACCTATAAATGGCAGGAACAGCGTAAGAAGGATAAGAGAGAACCCTGGGAGATTCCTTCCGTGGCCGGCGCGTATGTTGCTTTTGATTCGAAGGAACATCACAGTTTCGAGGATGTGCTTGCCGTAGCGGATGCGCTGATGTACCAGAAAAAGCAGCAGATGAAAAAAGAACAGAATATGTTGTAACGATAAAAAATATATTTTTCTTTACAGCCGCAGGGTTTTCTGCGGCTGTTTTGTGCTATAATAGTAGAGTATTAAAGAAACGATGATTAGTTTGGCCAGCGAACAAACTCATTTAACCAGCGTCTT
>Ga0326512_10004458_pt1 | contig 10167 bp, 16 predicted proteins | sample 1_2617_0518_D_FD_203652 | JGI IMG/M metagenome (GOLD analysis project Ga0326512, IMG submission 203652) | Bovine rumen microbial communities from UC Davis, California, United States - 1_2617_0518 | ecosystem: Host-associated > Mammals > Digestive system > Stomach > Rumen | place: USA...
CGTCCTGTGGTGTAGCGTTTTCAACTCCGGCAGCGGGATCTTCCTGAATCGGTACAGGATCTCCGGCAAACATAAATGATGTGTTCTCTCCACCTTTTAACTCTGCGATCTTCTCTGCGAGCCCCTCCACGTTGCCCTCTTCGTCGATCTTCGCCTTGGCAAAAGAATCACCAAGCAGTGCTCTCACTGCAACATTGTTCCGGCTCCCTGCGTCCGTCAGTGCTTTGTCGATAGCCGTGTCCAGTTTGAACTGATGGAGTTTCTCCTTATACTCCGATGCTATCTGTTTGTTGGTGGCCTGAAGCTCATCAATCTGCGCCTGCAGCGCTTCAGATCCGGCGGACGATTCCTTGAGTGTTTCCAGTTGCTTGTCGCGATCGGATATCTGTTCTGTCAATGACTTAATCTGCTCATTAAGATTCGCCTTCGCGTTCTCAATGTCAGCTCCGTTGATCGACATAATCAGATCGACCTGCTCTTTTGCTAAACCCAATGCTTCCAAATCGCTTCTCTTCATGTTACTACCATCCTTTCATTTTACGGTTTTTACGGGGTTTCTCCCATTATGATTGTTGGTTGGACATAGTTTTACGTCATATCCGGGACATATAAAAAAGACACACTCCGTCGAGTATGTCTTAATTATTTCTTGTAATTTAACTAAAGTTATAGATTAAACCTCTCCGTCCACCTCATCAACATCAATCGGTTTATTCGATTTCAGGCAATCGTCAATCATATCGATAATATCCTCTTCCGATTTGTGTCGATAGTAAAAAATCGGAAAATTCTCACCGAATGTATCAGCGTATTCATACAACTTTTCATCAAGCATACGAACACCCCCTTACTGTTTCGCCATATACTCAAGCATCTCCTCATATATCGCATACGATTTTGGAAGATACTTTTTAATCGTCTCCAGAGACTCGCCGTTCACCATCGTAGCCGATGTCATTTCAGCAAACGCTTCTGTGGCAAGCCTATCATCTTTTCCGAGCCCCTTCGACCAGTATGCTTTTCCGTGGCCACAGCCTGCTTGGATTTTTGCCAGAGTGGCGCCTTCCATCATATCGGATAAATCACTCCTCTGATATGCGTTGAGTGCTCTGATCTCTTTCTCAACCGCTTTATACGCGAGACTTTTTGAATACTTTGGCTCTCCGCCGTACCATCGACCATACTGTTCGTACGTATGATAGGCGTACTTGTCAATATAGCCTTTATCAGCCAGCCATTTCCAATCTCCAGCGTGGTCCTTGAATTCCTGCTTTATGACCGCTGCCTTCGCATCCACAAGTGCATTTATCTCTTCCCGGATCATATTCGGAAATTTGCCATTTTCATACTGACACGAAAAATGATTCGGTTTGCGTGGCTCATATATTGTGTGAAATACATGATCCAGTGCATGACCTGATTCGTGAAATGTAACCTCGAATGGTTTCTCATAACTGGATCCGACTTTATCTGTCGCGAGATTAAGTGAAATACTCCTACCGGAACAGTGCGCTGTCTTTTTGTAGTTTGTGCTCCTAACATCAATCTCGGATTCGTACCTTCCCCACAACCCAGCAAGTGTTCTGTTTTTGCACTGATCAACGGCGTCGCGTATCAGATCATAATTCTCTTTTCCATACGCTTTAGCCAGCGGAGAATCATAATCTCTATCTACCTTCATTTTACCACTGTCAGCGTCGTTCGTCAACGATTCTTCCTCGCCTTTAACGAACTTTTTCTCCCACTCCTTATATGTCATATCCGCAGGAACATACTCGCGGTTTCCATCCTCATCACGTGCGACACGTTCTCCGGGAGTCCCGAAATCATCATTGAACCACGGAGCAGTGGTCGAACGACAGTAAACGTGGAATGGAGGAGCTGTCACTCCTGCCTCATACTCGGATAACTTGAACACTTGTCCGTCCATCTGCTGACAGATCTCCGATGTATGTGAATCGAGCGTAGCAACGATCTCATATTTCTCCACATCCAGATCAGCGAACATATCCCGCTGCCCGAGTGATGAGAAATACGCCTCCTCAGTCATAACGAGACGGCCGGCGTTGTGCTTGCTGGTATTCATTTTCTTCGCAACAGCATCAATCGTCTTTTGTGGGTCCACTCCTGTCAAAATTCCACGTGTCAGCTCCTGATGTATCGTCGAGAGCAGCTTATTCTTGTTCTCCCAGATGCGATCAGAAAAGTTTTTCCCGTCCGGAGCCCAAGGCTTATTTATGATCCGGCCGATACTCGCCTGATTTATACGACCGACATCCGTTCCAACACCGAAACCCTTGTCAATCTCATAGGCTGTATGATAGTACGCCGTCCGATAGACATCCTCCATCGTCCCGGTCGTTTCACCGAGCTGATCAGCTGTTACTTTTTCAAGTGATTGTCTGATCTGCAGCTCAAGTGCTTGCAATCTCGAAATGTGGACTTTTGCGGAAGCGTTCTCCAGCTCTTTCATCCACAGCTGATCCACCTCGTTCTGCTTACCATACTTGATGTATTCCTTGATGTCCCATTTCAATTCCTTCAGGGCATCTTTATCTAACCATTTCTTAGCTTCCGCCAGTGTGATGTTATTATTGTCAGCAAATCTCTGATACCATACCCGGATCTTGGACTCGACATCCTTGATAGCGCGGTCATATATTTGATCAATATCAGCGACCGCTTTCACGCCTTTTCTATGCTCGGCTTCCTCAAGATCTTTGAACCGCCCAGCCCAATACTCCGCATTTTTCATAACTGATCAACCCTCACATCTATTCCGTCAGGAGTGATGCTGGTGAACTTATCATCACTTAACTCCACCCACGCTATCAGTTTCCCGGTTTGTCTCTTTCGTATCGTTATCAGCGTTTTCTTCTTCCTGAACAGTTTCTTCAGCAAACGGATCATAAATCTCGACCTCCTTCGCCCTCTGCGCTTCCAGACGCGCCAGCTCCTCATCCACATCATCAACCCAAGGATGCTTGCTGAGGATAGTCTCCTCCGAAATGATCCCGACTGATTTCTGACAGTTATCGATGATCTCACCCTCGTTCATCATAATATCGCGGTTGAACTCAATATCCACCGTTGACTTGGAAAAATCTCCCTTGCCGGTATTCGTCAGATGAGCATTCACAAACCACAGTATATCCTCGAACGTAGACTGAAACTCTGTCTCCATATCATTCGCATCGAGATCAATGTCAGAATACATCGACATGATGTTCATCTGGTTCGGATTGGCTCCGATCTTGTCATCCTTCGCGTCATAACTTTTTGCGTTCTCGATAAGGGCCTTCTTGAACATCTTCAGAATCTCATCGTAATTGGACGCATCGACCTTGACCTCAAGTGTGTCAACGCCGCCCTTGGTTTCTCCATCATAGCGGACCTTGACCGCTCCGTATGTAGCCAGATTACGTCTAAACTCTCCAAGGTTCTCACCGTCATAATTCTTCAGAACGAGAATGGTGTTTCTTGCATCCTCCTGCATATTATTCTCAAAATCGGACATCATCACATTGATTCCGTCCTGAAGAGATTTCACTCGGTTCAGTAACGGGATCTCCTGCTCGTTGTACTTGATCGGAATCAGTGGGATACGCTCCCAGTTAAGCGGCTGTCCATCAATGACCACATACGCACAGTCTGATTCTGTTCGTGTTTCATCCGGGACAAGTGATCCACCATCAAGGATGTAACAGTGAACGCCGTCTTTATCGAACACTTCCACCTTTTCTACATCCTTCAGTTGCTGGCCTTCCCACATCTTCACGATGTAAAGACGGATCGCGAACTGGAGACGTGTATGCTCGGAATCTTCCCAGATCGGGAGAATCTCATAGCCGGGGAAGAATCGGAACGAGAAATTTCCGTCCTGATCGTAGTACGGATAAAACCATCCAATCCCGGTGTTCATGCATCCCTTTGCCGCTTCTTTAAGTGTTTTCATAAAGTGCTTATTAAACACCTCAGACAACGCGTCCTTATAGTCCTCATCATCACCATCGAGCGTGAACGGATTTCCAACCAGATAATTCGCTTTCAGATCAACAGCCTTCCCATACTGGTTATCGATGATGTGGTTGTTTGGAAGGTTATCCACATCCGTCAGCTTTCCATCTTCACCGATGACCTGCCTGCGTCTGAATTTGATATCGTGCTCGCCCTGATAGTAGAGCTGTCCTTTGATCTGATCGCAGCGTTTCTCTGACAGTTTCCAATCGCTGATCAGTTTCTCGATTTCTTCGAGATCTGACATTTCCGGTTTGAACCCGTAAAGAATCGCATTCGATATCTTATCAACGGCTCTTTCAATGATCTCCATGTTCACACTCCCTAATCAAAAGAAAACGCCGAGCCCTTGCTGACATCCTCGACAGCGTAGCGCATAGCGTCCATCAAATGGTTAAAATCATCGATCGGACGATTGATCGCCTGTCCGGTCTTGTTATCTGTGTCCCAAGTGTAATTTGAAATCTCCGTGAGGAAATTAACACACCTCGGATGAATCACAATATGAAAATCCTGAAGGTAATCGATGCCGGCCTTGATCGAGTCAGGACCTTTTCTCGCCTTCCGAATATGTAAAAGTCCAAGATCACGCAAACGATCAATGGACTTTGGTTCAGCGGAATCTGCCGTGATCGTTTCTTTACTGTATCCGGCAGCAGTTATCCGCTCATATATTTTCTCGTTCGACATTCCCTTTTCATAAATCTCATCGAACACCCAAAGCATCTTCGCGGTCGGATCTATCAGTCCGCAGAAAAAAGCGGTCGGATCATTCGTATATCCGAAATCGAGACCGAAACGAGACTGGACGGAAGATAACGTCCGGATTTCATCGATATCGAACGCCTTTTCTTCCCAGTTTTCAAAAATAACGCCCTCGACGATCCCCCAGTCGCCAAGTCCGGCGACACGATAACGCCTTGGGTTTTTGATCTTCATCGTTTCGAAAACCTTTTTGTCTGCATCATCCAGCCATTCATTACAAGTATAATTCGTGGTGATCGCTAACGTCTCATCATCTGGATCATCGAAGAATCTCTTTTTTATCCAGTGGTGCTCATTCCAAGGATTGAACGTCAAGGTTATCTGCTTGAATAACCCGGATTCTTCCGGGATCGCTCCACGGATCGATTCGTTTAGCATATCGAAATCGGATTCTTTCGTGATCTCGTATGCTTCCTCGATCCACATCCAGCATAGATATCCATTCTCTACCGTGATCGATGTGACCTTCAGCGGATCGTCCAGTCCTCTGAAATAGATCTTCTGTCCCGTCGGAGTATATGTCATTTCGAGTGGCGATTCTTTCACGTCCCACCATTCATTCACTCCCAGTCTGTTTATCGCCCATTTCAATTCTGTAAAACAAGAATCCTTGAGCGTCCGGAATACTTTTCTGACAACCAGCGTATTGGATCCGGGATGTTTCATCATGTTGTAAATGATCCACAGTGCTGTCGTTTTTGATTTCTTCGATGCACGTGATCCTTTACACGTCCGGTAACGTCCCTTCCAGTGCCAGAAATCAGCGTACCCTTTTCCAACCACATCGGAGAGTAGCACCTTTTTCATAGGCTACTCCTCCAAATTATCAATAAACGCAACCGGGACCGCGCCGGAGACGTTGACCTTATCGGAATAAAGGCCGTATCTCTTACCCAGAAGCTCCGCTGCTTTCAGTTTGTCCTTTTCGTCCGGGGCCTTTTCTACATTCTTGGCTTCACTGAACCCATCGCCAGTAGATTCGACCACGACGATCTCTGACTTGGACTCACCGCGAACAACTGATGTGAGATATCTGAGGACCTCCTCGGCATCTGCGATCGTCTTATCGTGCATTTTTTCGAGCTCATCGTCTATATATGCGCGTATGTCGGCTTTTGTCAACAGTCTCTGTCCGATCGACCTCGCAGATTTCTCCGAATAACCGGCTCTGATCGCCGCTTGTGCAGCGTTCTGATCGATCAAGTATTCGTCAGCAAATTTGCGCTGTTTACCAGTCACGACGATCACCTCCTTCTGAAAATAAAAAAGAGACACGCACGAAACGTATCTCTTCACATTCTTCTATCGATTATATCATAACATAACTTTCGCATTCTGTCAAATTATTTTTCTCGGTTTTAGTACGGTTTCATAGAACGCATCGAGCGCATCGTTATACAGATTGTACGTCTTGGCCGTTTTATATTTCCAGTTTTTGATTTTTAGCACTTCCGGGAGTGATCTCATCTGTATAAAAACATACTTGAGTATCCGAATCTGTTCGTGATTATGCAGCTGATTGATCTCTGACTGGATCCGATTCTTCAGATCGACATACTCATCAATCTCCTCGTTGATCTTTTGCTCTAACTCCATATACTTTTCCATCGTGATCGTGAACCGTGCCTCAAGCGGCGGAGAGCACTGAACACGCTCCGCGGAATAATCGAACGATCCTGTGGTCGTACACATCAAGATCAGATCATTCCTCTCATCAATCTTTGCATTGATCGCTTCATTCAGGACACCGATCTGATTCAGATACTCATACGCGGTCTCGCGATCAGATAATAGTGACATAGGATAACCCCCTTTTCAAACTTGTGTAATAAAAAGTTATGGACACATTGGAGACATTTTATATATATTTTCTTTTTTATTGCGAAAACATGAAAATTTACAAAGTTTTTACTAAACTTATAAAGAAATTGAAAATATGTGTCCAATCTTTCCACAAACTCCGCAAACGTCCGAGATTAAGCCACAAACTCAACGGCAAGATCTATTTTGAGATCTTGCAGGCTTCTTATTATAATGCTGTACGATGCTTAAAAATCAGTTTCTGCCCGCACTTAGGACAGTAGTTAGAGCCCGAATTTACGTCGTTTTTGCATATAGGACAAACAAAATAGTGAGTATGATCTTCCACCACTACCGGCTGCTCCTTCTGGAAAGATGTAATCAGCTCATCCGCCTCACGTTTCTCCATTGAGTATTTCGGATGTGTTCTCCAATTCCAGTTTTTAAGATTTGTTATCACATTCATACTTGTAATCCTCCAGTTTTATATCCACCCACTCCAGGTTGATCTTCGCCTGAACCTTGTGCGGTTTTCTGATGAACAGATTTCCAATAGCGCCATTCCTCCAGAGCTGGCCCTTCGCATCAGTGCTCGTATGATCGGATAGATCTACGATGTAAAACTTGCCACGCGGCTCATCCTTGAACCGGACCATATCCGGGAATCTTTCGTAATCGATCATTTATCCCGCACCTCCTTCACCAATCTGTTCACAGCGTCGGTAAGTGCTCCGATCTGGACACAGATCTCGGCCAGAAGCTCTGTTCTCACCGATACAAGCTTTGGTTCTGTATTCTGTTTGATCTCGGCCACTCGTTTTTTCGCATCGCTCATAGCATTCATTTCACATTCCTCCATAATTTGATCATTTCTGGATCCACATAGTTATATCTGATCGGTATTCCCATCAGTGTGCTATATTCCACCTCAAGTCCGTGATGTGTGATCGGTGGTGAAACGCAGGATTCTGTTAGCATTATCATAGGTTTCTGTCCGAGCTCCCATTCGTATTCCCCACGATCAAATTTGAAATCCATCTCTTCCGCGTTGGCTCTCAAAACTTTTATCTTGTCCATCATTTCTTCGTTGGTCACTCGACGTCCGCCTCCTCATATGGATTCGGCAGCGGCATCCACGCTACCACCTGATCGCCCATCGTATGGAAATCATTGTCTATGTAGCACGCCACTGTGACTGTCCCGGATATGAGTGTTACGATTACCACACAGTCATCCTCAGGCTCTCGTTCGGTGAAAGGGATCCAGTCCGGGTAAATGTCATCTGACTGACAGATAACGATTGCTTCGCCAAGTCCCATTTGCTTGCCGTCCTGATAGTATTGGAAGTGTCCAGCGTCTCCCCTTGTTCCTGCGTCAGCGGAATTGAGTATGGTCTTGTTCCTCAGATCAGTCAGTTCTTTTATCACTTCGCTTTGTGTCATGGTTTACCTCCCTAACATTTACCATATTCTGGCATCCACACTTGGGACAGTCGAAACACTCATAAACCGTAGGCCAACAAACCGGATTCGATTGCTTCAACACCTCATACCGTCTGTCTGCCTGTAACTCGAACTTTTTCCCGCATACTTTACATTTGAACATCTAACAATACCTCCTTCCAAAAATCCGGACGCTCATTCTTAGTAGAATTACATTTTATAAGGAGATTTCCTCCTTTTCTATTTATTGAACGAACGCCCGGTTTTTCGATCCTCCTGTGAAATGTTAAGATACCAAAACAGGGTTTACAGTTACCAAAAGTGGAGGATCTATACAAAAGCACTCGACCGGTGCTGTTTGTATCATTTCTCATTGTCCCGGTAGAATGGATGCTGGATATACTTGACGTCCTCTCCTGTGATACACTCCTTGTCTGTTAGTCTCTCTCCTCCTTGTATATGAGTATAGGCCTTATTCTCGGTCTCCCGTGAATTGCTCTTGTGATCGTCTTTTCGCATACATCAAGCGCATCGGCGATCTGCATTAAAGTGTATCCTTCGCACCATTTCTCATACGCCCAAGACTTTTGTTTCTGTGATAGTGCCGATCTATCAACCTTTTTATCTGTCCCAACCGCATAGACAGAAGATAACGGTTTTCCTTTTCGCTTCCTCATTTTTCTACCTCATCCTTACTTTCCATACGGCAACCGCAGTTAGGGCAATACTTATATTTATTCTTGACATTAAAAGAATTAGCGTGTCCTCTGTCGATAATATGGTTTCCACATTCAGAACATTCTATTTTATGTTTTGCATCTGAATACTGTGCTATTTCTATCCACCGCCCCGTCTTTGGCTTTTGCTCTAATGCTTCGATTGCCATTTTACAAAATTCATGCGTTTCACCATTAAACCCTAAATCAATAACTCGCTTGCCAAACGCTATTGCTTCTTCTCTTGTCATCCAACCGCCTCCTCACACACCTCATCAAGCTCCACGATTGGGTGTAGCATTGGCAGCGACCTGCTCCCAGTGTAAATCACGTTCTTACTTTCGCTTGTCGTCTCAACTACATCCATCCATGTGAAATTATCCCGAATTCGAATCACTCCACCGGAGATCGCATCCTTATGAGTCCTAACCTGCCACGGAGCCAGTGCAGGATCAAAAACCAAAATGAACTTGGATTCCTGCAGTTTCTCTCGCTGCTTTTTCAATCGTTCTTCCTTTTCTTCTGGTGTTTCCTGTCGCAGCTTCCAGATCTTAAGCGGCTTACAGAAGCCAACATTCTCCGGAACGAATAGATCAAGGGCGCGGCGGCCGTTATTGTACCGACCAAAGCCACCGCAGTCCTGAACTTGAAAAACTCCATAATCTCCAACTTCCAACATCGTACCCATCGGAACAAGTGGATTGTGCGTATCAACCGCTGCCGTGTACCACTCCGTCGCTCTGTCCCCGGAAGATGTTCTTCTTGTTCCCGCCGGCGTGTTATCAGACACGTGATACGTTGTGACGTACCACTCACCGAGATATTCTTTCACCATTTTAGCGTTTGTAACAATACCCATAATCGTTAAGCCAAACACCAACACGATCATAAAGAAAATGATCCGTGCCAGAATTCTCTTGGTTTTTCTACTCACAGATTTCACCACCATTCATTTTAATTTTTTCGAGCATTATTTTCATCAGCTCTGTTGCACGTTTCTCCATCAGGTCGAGTTTGTCGTCGAGCTCTGCAGCCAAACAGTGCCAGTTATTCTGATCTGCGAGTTTATATACGCGCTTCATCGATGTTATGCACTCGCACACCTCGGCATATAACTCCATTGGGTGTTCTTTTTCGTAGTCTGTGAATTCTGAAACATCTACACCAAACTCATTCATCTTTATATACCTCCCTTATAAAAATTCTCTGTTTTTTCTTAACATCCGGATTCCACGAACTCTGAATCGTGAATCCATACTCACGACAGATGCTCCGGCTGAACTCGATGTGACTGATCGGTTGGAAGTTATTCGCGAGACAATAACTCTGATATCTGCTATACACCTCTGATGTTGGCTGATTATCGATCATCACACCGTCGTCCTGAAGCATTTTTACAAATCCGATGATCGGGTTATTCCGTTCGT
>Ga0326512_10004459_pt1 | contig 10166 bp, 7 predicted proteins | sample 1_2617_0518_D_FD_203652 | JGI IMG/M metagenome (GOLD analysis project Ga0326512, IMG submission 203652) | Bovine rumen microbial communities from UC Davis, California, United States - 1_2617_0518 | ecosystem: Host-associated > Mammals > Digestive system > Stomach > Rumen | place: USA: California...
TGTTTAGTGAATCCATTACATATTTTTTCAGTCTATTGGAATTAAGTTTGCTGATATCTCGATTTAATATTTCAAAATTATAATCCAAATCAAAAGGTTCATTATCATTTTGAGTAACTAAGTTTTTTGCTCCGCTTCCAACGAGATAAAAATCCGATTCGATTTCGTAATCATTCCAAATTGATTGTTTTACTTGGTTCAATTTGTCTGCGCAAAAACTGTGAAACTGTTTTACTGTGGCATTGCTTACATATTTATACATAAGACCTCCTATTTCGTTACACCTACCATTTGAATACGGGGCATATTTGTGAAAAGTCAATGGTTATAATGTTACCTCTCCATCGGTACAGATGACTTTTTTTATTCCAGAACCTCTTCTCCAGCTTGAATCAGTTATCACCACATTCCATTGTGCAATCGTTCCTTCATAGGCTACATTAGAAAGACTGTTGCAACCATAAAATGCCCAAAAGCCAATGTTTGACACTCCGATGGGAAACGTAATGCTTGTGAATTTGGTACAGCCGTAGAATGCCTCGCTATCAATACGCTGTAATTTTTTAGGGAGTGTGATATTTTCCAAATTTGCGCATCCGTAAAAGGCATAACTTCCAATAGTTTTTATGTTGTCGGATAATTTGATTGATACAAGAGATGTGCAATTTCGAAATGCGGCGTCGGGTATATCTGTTACTCCATCAGGTAGAGTGATGGTTACGAGCGACTTACAGTTTTCAAATGAGCGTATACTCTTCACCGTGCCAGGTAAGGCAATGTCCCGCAGATTCACACAACCGCTAAAACTTCCTACGCCTGTTATTCCGTCTGGCAGCAGGACTTTTATGAGTGGTCTGCAATTATCAAAACCGGAAACGTTCGTAACATTTGTTGCCTCACTCAAGTCTAGGGTTACCTTTGCTGGATACAGGTCGTCTATCAGCCCGCTGATTTTTGATAATGTCCCTGATACTGAGCTGCTCCATGAGGAATCGGTCGGAACAGAACCAACATAGCGGATAACATATATGTCCTCGCCAGAAAGTCCTTTAAGCACTGTTTCATAATTTTTGCTGGTGATAACGATACCGTCTACCCACTGGGCATACAATGTAATCACCTCGCCATCGGTCGTTGATATATTTCTTACGCTTTCGCCATCAGCGTAACTTGTACCACTGCCATCTGCTGATGTATTCCATTTAAGAAAACTTTGCCCGTCCTTTGTGAAGGTATTTGCCGTTAGTGTTTGTGCAACATCAATCACAAATTCTTGCCGCACGTCATCGCCCGTACCGCCATTTGCCGTAAAGATGACAGTATAGTGTACTAATGGTTCCCATTGTGCGTACAGCGTTATACTGCCATAGCGCGTTGTTAAGTTAGTTACACTTTCTTTATCAGCGTAATCCGTGCCACTGCCATCAGCCTGTGTATTCCACCTGGCAAAGCGATGATATGCACGGGAAAAAGTGTTTGCAGACAGAGACTGTGCAGTGTCAAGATAAAGAGTTTGACGACTCATTGTTCCTGTCCCGCCGTTTGCGTCAAAATTGACGGTATAGGTGACATATGGCTTCCACTGGGCATATAGGGTAATAGTCGCTTCGTTTTCCGTGGATAGGTTATTTACGTTCATACCATCACTGAACATGATTCCACTGCCATCTGCGGATGTATTCCAGCCAACAAATGAAAAATTTTCTTTTCGATAGGTGTTGTAAGGCAAATGCCGCGCAGTACCAACGGTAAAAGTTTGTGACTCCATCGTACCTGTCCCGCCGTTTGCGTCAAAAACAACAGTATAGGTGACAGCTGCTTGCCACTGGGCATATAAAATAACGACATCCCCGTTTTTGTTTGCCAAATCTTTTACTGTCATGCCGTCGTCATAGGATTTGCCGTAGCCTGTTGAAGACGTATTCCATCCAGTAAAATTATAATTTTCTCTATAGTAAGAATTTCGCAGCAAGTTCTGCTCGAAGCCTATTGCAAATGATTGCGTTCTTACTGAACCGTTGCCACCGTTTGGGTCAAAGACCACAGTGTAGACTGGTGTAAAAGTGACTAAATCTTCAACATCGCTAGAACAAGCTGTAAGAGACAGCAGCGCAAGAAACACAAAAAGCGGAATTTTTCTTTTCATCATCGCCTCCTTGAAAAAATGCTCTTTATTTAGAAGGAAAATGAACTATTTGCTTTTATTTTATTACAAAAATAAACTATATTCCATTATAAAGTGTAAAAAATTGCAAATATTCCATAATATTTATGTTATGGGTTTTTGGGATAGGGTTTCGCTGGAATTAGAGTATTTGGGAATGACAAACAAGGCATTGGCTGAAAAAGTCGGCATCACCGCATCAAATATCGGAAAAGGTGTCCGCCAAGGTTCCTCCCCATCAGCAGATACAGCGGTCAAAATAGCAAAAATCTTGGGTGTAAGCGTGGAATACCTCGTGACAGGTGAACGCCCTGCTGGCGAATCGGGGGATAAAATTACTGCGCTTACTAAACGACTGCGGCGTCTTTCTGACGCAGATTTAGAAATAGCAAAAATCGTAATACATCGGCTGGAAAAGTGAGTTTGCCGTGCACCATTTAAAACAGCTACTGATTATTTCCTCATAATGTGATATACTAAAATGTATTGGAGGCATATACATGAAGGTACTCGTAATTGGAGGCGCAGGTTATATCGGAAGCCATGTTGTAAAGGCTCTGATGGCAAAAAATCACAAGGTGACGGTTTTTGACAATCTTTCCAGCGGACTCCGCCAGAATCTTTTTAAGGAAAATGAGTTCATCCACGGAGATATCCTGAATACGGAACAGCTGGACAAGGCTTTTGCCCGGGGCTTTGATGCTTTTATTCACATGGCGGCCTTTAAGGCGGCGGGCGAATCCATGATTGAGCCGGAAAAGTATTCGGTAAACAATCTGACCGGCACAATCAACATTATGAATGCCGCCCTCAAGCACAACTGTAAGAGAATGGTCTTTTCTTCCAGTGCGGCAGTTTTTGGTGAACCCCAGTATCTTCCTATTGATGAAAAGCATCCCAAAAAGCCGGAAAATTATTATGGCTTTACCAAACTGAATATTGAAGAAATCATGCAGTGGTATGACCAGCTTAAAGGCCTGCGTTTTGCGGCCCTGCGTTATTTTAATGCGGCCGGCTACGACCCGGAAGGCGTTCTCTACGGGCTTGAACAGAATCCCGCAAACCTGCTTCCCGTCATTATGGAAACAGCCTGTGGCATGCGCAAAAAGATGAAGGTCTTTGGAAGCGACTACGACACCAGAGACGGTACCTGTATCCGGGACTATGTGCATGTAACGGATCTGGCAGATGCCCATGTAAAGGCTCTGGACTACATTACGGAAAAAGATGAAAGCCTTACCGTTAATCTGGGAAGCGAAACAGGCGTAACCGTTACGGAAATGCTGGAAGCGGCCCGCAAAATTACGGGAAAGGAAATCCCTGCAGATTATGTGGAGCGCCGGCCGGGAGATCCTGCCTGCCTTTATGCTACATCTGCCTATGCCCGTAAAACCCTGGGCTGGGAACCCCATTACAGCGGCGTTGACTCCCTTATTTCTACGACCTGGCAGGCTTATCAGAAATTTCTGGGAGCAAAATAATGTCCGCTTTTGAAGAACTAAAGGAAAATATCCGTTCGCACAAAGACGACATGGTTGCTCTGGAGAGTCTGCTTACCGCTCATCCCGCCCTTGCTCCGGAAAACGGCGGCGACGGCGAACTGGAAAAATGCCTTGCCCTGGAAGCATGGCTGAAAGAACACGGCTTTACGGATTTGGAACGCTATGACGCCCCCGATCAGAGGGTTTCTGCAAAAATCCGGCCCAACCTGATTGCCACGGTTAAGGGAAAAAGCGATGAGCGTACGGTCTGGGTTATGGCCCATCTGGATGTTGTGCCTACGGGAGCCCTTTCCCTCTGGAATACAGACCCCTGGCAGGTGGTGGAAAAAGACGGCAGACTGTACGGACGCGGTGTGGAAGACAATCAGCAGGGGCTGGTAAGCGGTGTCTTTGCGGCACTTTCCCTGCTGGAAAAAGGTATTACTCCCGCATATACGGTAAAACTGCTTTTTATTTCTGACGAGGAATGCGGTTCTGCCTATGGCATAAACTACCTGCTTAAAGAACATGCTGACCTTTTCCTCAAGGAAGATTTTATTCTGATTCCCGATGGAGGCGATCCAAAGGGCGAAACGATTGAGATTGCGGAAAAAAATATTCTCTGGATGCTCTTTCACACAAAGGGAAAGCAGTGCCACGGTTCACGCCCGGATGAAGGAAAAAATGCCTGCCTTGCTGGCAGCGACCTTGCCCTGCGCCTGCATGACATGGAAAATTACTTTGATAAAAAAGATTCCCTCTTTACGCCTGACCATTCTACCTTCCAGCCGACCAAGCGGGAAGCAAATGTGGACGGCGTGAACATCATTCCCGGCGATGACAAGCTCTGTATGGATGCCCGTATTCTGCCCTGCTATAGTCTGGACCAAGTGCGTGCCGAGGTGAAAAAGCGTGTTGCCGCGGTGGAAGCGGCATACGGCGTACAGATAGAAGTGACTAAACTGCAGGCAGGAGAGTCTCCCGCAACGCCGGCTGATGCTCCTGTGGTAAAGGCCCTTGCAGCGGCGATTAAAAGTGCCCAGGGAATTGAGGCAAAGACAATCGGTATTGGCGGCGGCACGGTAGGCGCAGGCTTACGGGTTAAGGGCTATGACGCCGTTGTCTGGTCTACTATGGATGAACTTGCCCACCAGCCAAATGAGTATTGTGTTATAGAAAACATAATCAGGGACGCAGAAACTCTGGCGGCATTGTTCTTGCAGGAATAGGTTTGATAGAGGGCGCACGGATGCGCCCTGAAAAGCAGGGCGAGAAACGCAGTTTCTCGTTGAACAAAAAAGTACAGGAGGTATTTTTTTGTTCGGGGCGTTACGGGGAGCTCCCCGTAGAGGGGGTAGGCGGAAATGAGCATGGCGAATTGCAGCCGAGGGGGAGGCTTCCCCCGCCTGACAGTTATTTTCTTACTCTCTTTTCTTTTGTCATCATGCATAACGATGGCAGACTACAATTACAATCGCATTGATTCAAACCTTGCCGCGGGGAATTACGAGGCGGTTTCTGCTGAACTGAACGAAAAAAAATCAATGATATATGGCAGTCACGATGAAGTGCTTGTCGCTCTGGACTCCGGGCTTCTGGCTCACTACGAGGGAAAGACTGACGAGTCAAACAAGCTGCTGGGTCAGGCAGAAAAACTGATGGAAGCCTATTTTACTACCAGCATAAGCCAGTCGGTAACTTCCATGGTGACCAATGATCTGGTGCAGGACTATGCCGGGGAAGATTTTGAGGATATTTACACAAATCTTTTTATGGCCCTGAACTACCTTGAGGCTGATTTGTTTGACGATGCCATGGTGGAAATGCGCCGTTTTGACAACAAACTGAAAAAACTCCGCTCAAAATATGAAGAGACAATCAGAAATATGGAAAGCGGTGACAAAAATTCAAAGGTGAAGAGGGTTAACATTCAGTTTTACAATTCTGCCCTGGCTCATTATGTAAGCATGCTCCTGAACCGTACAGACGGTGACTATGATAATGCGAGAATTGACGCCAGGCTTCTGGAAGAGGCTTTTAAAACCCAGAAAGATCTCTATGATTTTGCCCTGCCTTCCAGTCTGGAAGAAGAAAAAAATGCCCGCAGGTCTGATGCCCGCCTGAATGTACTTGCTTTCAGCGGTTTTGCTCCGGTAAAAAAGGAAGATGTGGTGAGGGCATACAGCTGGACGGGAACGGTCTGGTACAAACTGGCCCTGCCAAAAATGGAAAAAAGGCATTCCGCCATTACAAAAATTGTTGCGACGGCGACAAACAGGCAGACTGGTCAGACTTACAGCCGGACTCTGGAACAGATAGAAAGTCTGGAAAATATCAGCATGGATACCTTCCAGCAAAAATATTCAGTTCTCTTTACAAAAGCCCTGCTCCGATCAATAGCCAAGACAGCCACAAATACTACGATGAACACAATGGCCAGGAAGACTAGAAAGAACAATGATTCGGCTTCGATAATTTTTTCTATTCTTGATCTGGTGACAAAGGTGAGCAATGAACTGACCGAGCGGGCAGATGTGCGAACCTGCCGGTATTTTCCCGCAAAAGCCAGTGTAACAGGAATTTCCCTGCCCGCCGGAGACTACACGGTAAGTGTAGACTTTATGGCAGGCAGCCATGTAAGCAGCCGCGTGGTAAAAGATGTATCCGTTCGCGGCGGAAAATTAAATTTTGTAGAAGCAACCTGCCTGCGTTAGCGAACCTTAAAGATAATTCCCACAATCGCCATGGTAACCAGCAGCTGGATAATCAGGAATTTTATCAGAACCTGAGTAGGTGACCAGCCGTGGTTGATTTTCATGTGGTCGTGAAGGGGAAAGCGGATGTTTGTAAGGATGTTGATGTGGCAGAAGCGAATCAGTGCTACTTTTACCAGTCCCAGACCGCCGTTGATAAAGATAATCAGGGATGTTGCAAGAATCATAAAGGGGTTTCCGCTTACCAGAACGCACATGCCGATGTAAAAACCAAGGGCACGGCTTCCTGCGTCTCCCATGAGTACTTTGCTGGGGAAGGCGTTGTGCCAGAGGTAGCCCATGAGGACGCCTGCCAGCACAAAAGTCAAGGTTCCCCAGGAAGCTCCGTTTACCAGATGCGGCACCAGAAGATATTTTGCGATGTCTGTGTGGCCGAGGATAAAGTAGAAAATCACGCCCATAGTGAGGAGGGCGACCAGAACCAGGGTGCCGCTGAGGCCGTCTACTCCGTCCGTACAGTTGGTTGTGTTTACGGAAGCCCAGAGAAGAATGACGCCGATGACAACATAAAGGACAAGAGGAATGGCTATGCGATTAGTCATAAAGGGCAGCCAGAAATAAATCTTTCCGTCCGGAGAGGAATGCATTTCGGAATAGGCAAGGAGAAGTGAAGCGGCCAGACAGATGACAAAATCAAGCAGGGCCTTGCGGTATTCTCCCCAGGAAGCGACGCTGCGGTCGTCCAGATAGCCTGTGAGCATCATAAGCCAGGTGAGGACAAGTGTTCCGCCCTGAAGAAGGTTGAGGGGAACGAAGATAAAACTCAAAAGAACGAATACCGTGATAAAGTATACGCCGGCTCCGGTAGGCTTTCCCTTTGCGGCCTCTGCGTTTACCGTAAACTCCCGGCCCCGGTCGTGAGGCATAAAGCGGTAAAAATGCGGCATACCGTAGCGGACAAGAAAAAATCCCGCATAGAGCGAGAGGACAATTAAAACAGTGTACGATTGCAGAAGTCGTGCAGGCCCAAAGTATTCGGTTAAAATCCCACCCAAATAGTAAAGCATATTCTATTATAGCATGTTGCAGGAGTAATTGCAAATGCAGGAGGCTGCACTCTCAGTCTTTGCGAAGTATGCCGGATTCCAGGTCGCGGGGGGCGCGTTCTTTGAGGGCGTAGTGCATTTTCTTTCCGGTGGCGGTGCGGGGCAGGCTTTCCACAAGGGCAAAATATCGGGGGCGCTTGTAGGCAGACAGCATGGGTGAGGTACTGCAGAAGGCTACCAGGTCGCGGATGGTAAGATTTTTGTCCTGGGGAACTACATAGGCGCAGACCGCTTCGCCCCGCACTTTGTCTGGTACGGAGACGACCATGCAGTCTTTTACCCTGTCATATTCGTTTAATGCATCTTCAATCTGAGTGGGGTAGATGTTTTCTCCGGACACGACCATCATGTCATCTCTTCTGCCCAGTACGGTGACGAACCAGTTTTTGTCCCAGACGCCTGTGTCTCCGGTGTACATCCATCCCTTGTAAAAGCGTTCCGCACTCAGGGCATCATTTTTATAGTAGGAATAGGTGGTTTTTTCCGGGCTGAAGACGATGATTTCTCCCACGGTCTTGTTGTCCTGGGGTACCATGTCATCCGGTTCAGCTTTTTTGCCTTCAATTATACGCACTACGCGTACTTCATCGTCTATGCAGCTTCCTCCCACTGAACCTGCACCGTCAGGCAAATCGTCGGGGCGTAAAAATGAATTCCAGAATGTTTCCGTAGTTCCGTAGCCGTTAAAGATGTGGGGAGTGAGTACGGCCATATAACGTATGCAGTCGTTCCGTGAAAGAGGTGCTCCCATGGTAATAATGCCCCTCAGTCCGGAAAGGTTGCGTCTTCTATGTTCCTGGGCACGGGCAAGCATGGCCAGGTTTGCAGGGGCTCCCATCATAAAGGTAATTCCGTACTCTTCTACCCAGTCCAGTGCGCTCTGGGGTTTAAAAGTCCGCATGACGACCAGGGTGGCACCGGCATAAAAAGTGGGGCACTGTCCGCCTGAATGGCAGCCGCCGCGGTGAAAGAGGGGTGTCATGTTAAGACATACGTCATCATGGCGGAGGGGATAGTGCATGATGACATCGTGGGCGGAAAGAACTTCGTTTATATCGTTCAGGGGGACGCTTTTTGGCAGGGCAGTGGTTCCGCTGGTGCAGAGTCTGAGAACTTCATCGTAAATGTGGGGACGAAAGTCTCTTTCCGGTTCCGTATCTGCTTCATCGGCAATGTAATCTTCGTAGAGTACATGATGTTCCGGCAGGTCATAGCCTTCGATATTGTCTGCAAGTACAAAACGTTCCGGCTTCCAGGCAGCCATGTTTTCTGCCTGAACCATTGTGTCGCGGATGTTGGCGGAGTAGATTATGATTTTTGGTTTATTGTGGTCAATGAGCAGGGCCATTTCTCCCGCCGCCAGATTACAGTTTGCCGCAAGCAGAATGCCGCCGATTTTGCGGGGAGAAACATAGCAGGTGCAGAAGACCGGGGAATTCCTCAGGACTGCCATGACAACATCGTCTTTTTTTACGCCGTCTTTTTTGAGGGCATGGGCAAGCCTGTTTGCCTCTGCATTCAGTTCCCTGTAGGTCCACTGCTTTTTCTGGTCGGGATCGATGACGGCAGGTCTCTGGGGAAAGCGGCGGACATTGCGCATGAAACCGTTCAGCCATGTGTATTCATGCTCAAAAGTATCTATAAACATAGTGTCGTCATAAGTTCTTGCCATACCCTATCAGCATAAAAGAGATGACAAAAAGTTGCAATCTGTGCTACAATTTTGCGTATGGATGTTATTTCAAAAAAGCAGGCTCTTTCGGGTAGCATTCGCGTTCCCGGCTCTAAGTCACATACAATTCGTGCATTAATTCTTGCAACTTTTGCCGAAGGACGTTCTGTCATTCATAACCCTCTGCCCAGTGCAGACTGTCTGAGTACGGCCGCTGCGGTTCCCTTAATCGGTGCGGAAATTGACCTTAACCTGACTACGGAAGGCGAATGTGGTTCTTCATGGGTTGTTGAAGGCGCCGGCAGTCACATCCATCTGCCTGATGATGTGGTAAATGTAGGAAACAGCGGCTCCCTCCTGTATTTTATGGCTCCTGTGGCGGCGACGCTTGACGGCTGGTCGGTCTTTACGGGAGATGAAAGCATCCGCAAACGCCCTGTAGATCATGTGGCAGATGTGATTCGTCAGATGGGCGGAGAAGCCTTTATCAGTCAGCCCGGAAGCAAATGCTGCCCACTGCTTGTGCGAGGTCCTGTCACAAGATCAGGAAAAATCGTTACGGAAGGAAGCGTAAGCAGTCAGTACATCACGGGCCTTATGCTTGCAGCCCTCCGCATGAAAGGTGCGATGGAGATTGAACTGACCAATCCAAAGGAAACTCCCTATCTTACCATGACGCAAAAATGGCTGGAAACCGTGGGGGCAAAGGTAACTATTTCTCCGGATTTCCATCACATTACTGTCCTTCCGCCGGCTGAATTTAAAGGCTTTGAAAGAACTATTCCCAGCGACTGGGAGACTGTGGCCTTTCCCCTGATTGCGGCTCTGATATCTGACAGCGAAATAATTATAGAAAACATTGACGGAAGCGGAACCCAGGGAGATGATGCGGTTGTAGAAATCCTGCAGTCTCTGGGTGCAGACATCAGCTGGAATAAGGATGATGAAACCCTTACCGTGCGCGGCGGAAAAAAAGCCCGTGACGGTATAGGCAGGCTTTCTACAGAAAATCTTCCGCAGAAAGAACTT
>Ga0326512_10004462_pt1 | contig 10163 bp, 8 predicted proteins | sample 1_2617_0518_D_FD_203652 | JGI IMG/M metagenome (GOLD analysis project Ga0326512, IMG submission 203652) | Bovine rumen microbial communities from UC Davis, California, United States - 1_2617_0518 | ecosystem: Host-associated > Mammals > Digestive system > Stomach > Rumen | place: USA: California...
ATAGATACGCGTAAAGCTTCTGTAAGAGTACAACAGTTAACCGATAGCCTTTTATAATTATGCATTCATACCGAGCTCGATAGCCTTGTAGTTGTTGGGGATAAGAGCTGCCTTTTTCGGGGGAACTACCTTCTCGATAGCCTTCTTCATAGTGTCGAGAGAGCATATCTCTGTCTCCTTGAGAAGCTTTCCGAGGAGGATTATGTTCGAGCCGCCCTTGAGAGCGTTATCATCTGCCATCTGCTGTGAGGGGATACCGAAGAGCTGGATGTCAGTTCTGTCTGTATTCGCATCGATCATAGTGCTGTCGAAGAACACCTTTCCGCCGGGCTTTACGTCCTTGACGAACTTGTCGAACGAGGGCTGGTTCATAACGACGAGGATATCGGGAGTAAGTACCAGCGGAGAACCGATGGGGTCATCGGAGATACATACTGAACAGTTACAGGTACCGCCTCTCATCTCGGGACCGTATGAAGGGAGCCATGAGAGCTCCTTGTTGTCCATAAGTCCGCAGTAAGCGAGTATCTTACCGGCGAAGAGTATACCCTGTCCGCCGAAGCCGGCAAGGAGAATTTCAGTTGTAGCCATTATTCGTTGCCTCCTTCTGCGGGAAATACTCCTTCTTCAACGTCCTTGTAAACGCCGAGAGGATAATAGGGGATCATTTCGTCCTGAAGTCTCTTGATAGCCTCAAGAGGTGTGAGGCCCCAGTTTGTCGGACAAGTTGAAAGCACCTCTACGATAGAGAAGCCCTTGCCTGCCTTCTGATTCTCGAAAGCCTTGCGGATAGCCTTCTTTGCTGCCTTGATGTGGGGAACGCTGTCAACTGCGACACGCTCGGCATAAGCTGTACCTGTGAGCTGTGAGAGCATCTCGCACACCTTTACAGGATAGCCTGCGAGCTGAGGGCTTCTTCCGAAGGGAGTTGTCTGTGTTACCTGACCGGGGAGAGTTGTAGGAGCCATCTGTCCGCCTGTCATACCATAGATAGTGTTGTTGATGAAGATAACAACGATATTCTCGCCTCTTGTAGCCGAATGAACTGTCTCGGCAGTACCGATTGCAGCGAGGTCGCCGTCGCCCTGATATGTAAATACGAACTTGTCGGGATTTGTGCGCTTAACGCCTGTAGCAACAGCCGGAGCACGTCCGTGAGCAGCCTCGATCATATCGCAGTTGAAGTAATCGTAAGCCATAACGGAGCAGCCAACAGGACATACGCCTATAGTATCGCCCTCGATGCCCATTTCGTCGATGACCTCAGCAAGTATGCGGTGAACGATACCGTGAGTACATCCGGGGCAGTAATGTGTAGGCACATCAATGAGTGCATGGGGTCTTTCAAATACAACTGACATCAGAGTGTACCTCCTATTCTCTTGATCTCTGCGAGGACCTCAGCAGGTGTCGGGATAACGCCGCCTGTTCTGCCGAAGAACTCAACAGGCTTTGAGCAGTTGATAGCGAGCTTTATATCGTCTACCATCTGACCCATAGACATCTCTACGCTGAGAAGAGCCTTTGCGCTCTTTGCAGCCTCGTTTATCTCCTTCACAGGGAAGGGCCAGAGTGTCTTGGGACGGAAGAGACCAGCCTTAATACCCTGCTCTCTTGCAGTATTTACAGCAGATTTTACGACTCTTGCAGTAGCACCGAATGCGCAGAGGAGAATATCGCAGTCCTCAGTGAGGTAGAGCTCAGCCTCTGTCTCGGTCTCCTTGATGATGTCGTACTTCTTATAGCGGTCAACGATGGACTTCTCGAGCTCATCGGGCTTGAGGTAGAGAGAATTGATGATGTGGTGATCTCTTGCGTTCTTGTGACCGTTTGCAGCCCAGCCGCTCTTATCGTAAGCGTCGGGATTGATCTCGGGGAAGGAAACAGGCTCCATCATCTGACCGAGAAGACCGTCAGCGAGGATCATAGCCGGCATACGGTACTTGTCAGCGCGGTCGAAAGCCTTTACAACGTAGTCGACCATTTCCTGAACGGAAGCGGGAGCATATACGAGAAGCTGGAAATCGCCGTGGCCGAGGGCCTTTGTAGCCTGCCAGTAGTCAGCCTGTGAAGGCTGGATGCCGCCGAGACCGGGGCCGCCTCTCTCAACGTTGATGATAACAGCCGGAAGATCAGAGCCGGCGATATAGGAAACGCCCTCGCTCTTGAGTGAGATTCCGGGTGAAGAAGATGAAGTCATAGCTCTGACGCCTGTTGAAGCAGCGCCGAGCACCATATTGATAGCAGCGATCTCAGACTCAGCCTGAAGGAATACGCCGCCTGCCTTATGCATACGCTTTGCCATATATGCGGCAAGCTCTGTCTGGGGAGTGATCGGGTAGCCGAAGAAGCACTTGCAGCCTGCTCTGATAGCAGCCTCAGCAAGAGCCTCGTTACCCTTCATAAGATTTCTTTCCAAAGCTTAACAGCTCCTTTCGGTGATAGTTATTTTACTTTTCGATAACAATTGCACAGTCAGGGCACATAGTTGCGCACATTGCACAGCTTATGCAAGCATCCTGATCGGTGCATTCAGCGTAGAAGTAACCCTTCTTATTGCGCTTTTCCTTCTGGAGAGCGACTATCTTCTTGGGACAGGCAGCAGTACAGAGACCGCAGCCCTTGCAGCGCTCAGTTATGACCGTCATCTTTGCCATTCTTTTCACTCCCTTCGCATAGCTATATAAGATGTAATGCGGATATTCTCCGCGTTTCTGATGATATTATCTGTCCCACGGCAGTCTGACATACACCTTTATCGGCAAAATATCGTCTCTGTCCGAGAGCTCGCACAGCTCCTCGGGACAAGTCGTGAACGCGAGCGGAAGTCCGGTCTTTGCCGAGACCTTAGCTGCAAATTCAGCCGACTGATCGACCACCTCAAGAGTTGTCTCGCAGCCGAGGTTGGTATTGTTCACAATGGCTGTGTGCTTCATTCTTGAAGCAGCCTCTATCTCATACATCAGCGCAACAGCCTCATTCGCATTCGAGGTGAGTGTGCGGCGCTGATTGATGACATACAGCATATCTATCTGGTCTGCGAAGCGATCGAGCATAGCCTCGGCATAGCGTCCGAGCGCGGTCGCGCCTGCATCGTCGCCGCCCACGTCGATGATGAGGCAGTCCTCGCTGACGGCGAGCTGCTCAACGTCGAACTGTATCGACGGCACGTCGAGGTTGGTATTTGCAAAATCGGGAGCGATGAGCTTGATGCCCTTCTCCTCGAAAAGCTGCTTGAAATCGGCAGTACGGAAATACGGGTTAACAAGGTCGAGGTCTACGACAGCTACCTTTTTGCCCTCTTCGGCGGCTCGCACAGCAAGGTTGACCGAGAGATTTGTCTTTCCGCTTCCGTAATGACCGGTGATGATAGTAATTTTTTTCATAAATATCCTCTTCCGGGCTTCTAAAAATCCTATAACTTATATTATACCACTTTACATCAGCAAATGCAAGCATTTTTTTATGTGTGACCTGCATCCTGTCTTGACTCGTGTCGGGCGGTATGCTATAATGTACCTGTAACCTGAGATAGGAGGCTTTAACTATGGATATAAAACGAATAACAGCCTGTCTGGTGACAACTGTGCTGACACTCGCAGCCGCCGTCTCTCTGTCAGGATCCGGCAGATATGCTGTACCGTCAAACGCTGAAAGCACCGCGTTCGGCATCGGGGACGTGAACGGAGATTCCGGAGTCGACGCAAAAGACGCCTCTGAGCTCCTTGTTGAGTACACGCGACTGTCGACCGGCGCCCCCTCTGCGTTTTCCGAGCAGGTGCGCAACGCCGCTGATGTAAACAGTGACGGCGTGACCGACGCAAAGGACGCTTCGCTGATACTTGCCTACTATTCCTACGTATCAACAGGCGGAAGCGACTCGCCCGAGAGCTACTTCTCCCCTTCTCCGGCAACAACAACTACTACAACACTCACAACGACTACGACCGCTCCGGCAACTACGACCACTGTCACAACGACCGCTCCCATTCCGGCGTATGTCGAATACCACTTCCGCAGCAAGAGCCTGCTTGAGCAGCATTTTTCCAAGCACGGTGCGGAATTCGCAGACGATTTCGGATACAGCACAGCTGATGAATACGAGCACGGCGCAAGCAACGTCATAAACAGCACCGCTGCTCTGTACAAAACCGAAAAAGAGGACGGCGACGGCGTTTATTACATCGTTTCCACGAACGAATTTGTCGTTCTTTCCACAGACGGCTACATACGGACATATTTCCGCCCGTCTTCCGGGAAGGCATACTTTGACAGGCAATAAAGAAATCAGAAAGGCTCCCAAAAGGGAGCCTTTCTGATTTCTTTGTCTGTCAGAGCGGTGTGTATTTACTTGGAATATTCGGGAAGCTTCTGGATAGAGCCTGCATCGAGCTTCTGGATAGCGAGGGCATCGTTCGCTGTAACGCCGTCGCCGGGGTCGAAGCAGTCAGCATTTGCTGCTCCCTCGGGCTTGAGTGCATACTTATCTTTGTTTGCGATGGACTGGAGTATAGCGACTGCATCTGCAACAGACACCTTCTTATCGAGGTTTGCGTCTCCGATAAGGTTTGCAGAGGGTGCAGTTGTCGTATCAGTGTCCGAAACTGTCGTAGTTGTTGTGGTAGTTGCAGAAGCAGTTGTTGTTGCCTTTGTTGTTGTAGTAACGATCTCGGGTATCTCAATGCCGTCTGTTATCTTGAAGTAAGCGTCCTTAGCTTCATAGTCCTTGTTGAAGAGGAGCGGATCTTTGGATGCGCGCCAGCTCTGGTCATCGGTCGTGCCCCATACAACGACTGCCGAAACGTAGTCCTTGTATTCAACGATAGCGTCGAAGATGTCGCTGTAATACTGAGCCTGAAGCTCGTATCTTGCATCGTCGACTGTAGCGTCGAGCTCGGTTATCTGGATATCGAGACCGGTCTTGCTGTACTTTTCAAGAGCAGACTTGTACATGCTGACTGACGGGAACGGATCGTTCGTGCCATTGTTGGTAACATTGAGGTGAGACTGCATACCGATACCGTCGATGTAGTGGCCGTCAGAATTGATATCTTCGGCGAGCTTAACGATGGCGTCGCTCTTCTGCATATACTCGTTGAAGTCGTTATAGTAGAGCTTTGTTCCCTCGGGAGCATACTTCTTCGCATAGACGAAGGCAGGCTTGATGAAGGAATTGTCGCCGAAGATCTTTACCCACGGAGAAGCCTCATAGTTGTTCTCCTGTGCCGGGAAGCCGGCAGATCTGGGAGAACCGCCGTCAGTGAAGCACTCATTGACAACGTCCCACGCATAGAAGTCAACGTCGGGATATTCCGCCTTGACTGCCGTGAAAACGTTCTTGATGTAGTTCTCCATACGCTTGAGCATCTTTTCCTTTGATACCCATTCGCCGTCCTCATCGTAGTTCTCCTTGAAGAACCAGAGAGGAGTCTGCTGGTGCCATACAAGCACGTGACCTCTTACAGGGATATTGTTGTCTCTTGCGAAGTCGAGGATCGGCTTTGCATTTGCGAGAGTTACCTGAGGGTCAGTATCGTCGCCGTCTGCTGCAAGAGCGAGGCAGGCTTTCTTATCGAGCACGGAATCGGGCTTGAGCTCGTTTCCGGCTGTGAGGCTGTTGAAGTGGTGCTTTACGAGTTCCTTTGTCGACTCGGGAGCTATCTCCTGAGTTGTAGTAGCTGTACCGAACTTGAACATATCAGCGTAAACGTCCTTGAGTCCGGGGAGCGACTTGTCGAGCTTGTTGGGAGCGAGCGAGATAGAGAAGTCATCGATGTAGAGGTCAGCCTTGTCATCGCACTCGATGTAGATGGAAACGTCCTTGTCGGTGTCGGGGAAAGAGAAGGCTGTTGTGAGCTCGATGTACTTTCCGTCGGACTTGCCGCTCACAAGGTTGGAATACTGGGGCTCATCAGAGCCGCCGGGAGTATGCTGGAGCGAGATGCGGACTGTGTTGTACCACTTAGCCTTTACCTTGGCTGTGACAACGTACTTCACATTCGGCTCAAGGAAGCCTGCTGCCGCAAGAGACGGACCGTTCCAGCCGTTCGAGCGCTCGGTGATCGACATTACCTTGCTTCCGCTCGGAGCGTCCGTGTCCTCGACAGCCTCGATGACTGAGGTGTCCTCATCGCCGCGCTTCGAGAATTTGGAGACGTCTCCGTCCTCGAAGTCGGTGGAGTAGACAACGCCCTCGGCGTCGGCAGCATCTGCCTTTGTCTCGCCTTCTGCCGCCGGCACGGACGACAGGAGCATTGCAGCCGACAGTGCAGCAGCTGTCAATGCGTTGATTGATTTGTGGATCATTTTTGATCATCCCTTCTGGACCTTTACCTTAATGTATGGTCCGTTATTTGTACCGTTCATGCCTATAACTGAACGGATACATTCGTAAAAATATTACAGCTACATTTTAACACAGCCGCCCGGAATTGTCAATGATTACCCGGAAACTACGCAATTATTGATTGATACTGACTGAAAAATGGTCAATCACGGGCAAAAGCAAGCCCCGGACAGCTCTCGCTGCCCGGGGCACTTCACATATTTATCCTTATCTCGTCTTATCTTACAGGAAGCTGAGACTTTTTGAGCACACCTGCGTCTACCTTCTGGATAGTAAGTGCGTCGTTAGCTGTAACACCGTCATTGCCGCCGGAAACGTCGGCATTTGCGAGCTGCTGAGCTGTGAGACCGTACTTATCCCTGTTTGCGATGTACTGAAGGATAGCTACTGCATCGGAAACCGAAACATAGCCGTCGAGGTTTACATCGCCGTAAACTGTAGCGTTCACCTGGCTGTGAGGAGTTGTAGTTGTTGTAGTTACAGGAGGCTGAGTTGTTGTTGTAGTTCTTGTAGTGGTTGTGGTAGTAGTTGTTGTTGTGGGTCTTGTAGTTGTTGTAGTAACAACAGGCTGTGAGCTGCCGTCAGCATAGACCTTGATAGAGTCAACAGTGAATTCACCGCTGTCGATCCACCATGTACCGAACTTGAGCTGTCCGCCGTAAGCAGTCTGGATTATAGCAGCTGTATCAGCAGGAACGTTCCATGTGATAGTTGCGGAGTTGCCGCTTGCAGTTGCGGACATATTGTCTGTCATTGTCCAGTAGTCGGGAGCAACAGTTGTCGATGAACCGAATGCGCCTTCCCACTTGCCGATATTGCCGTTTGCAGAGATGTTTACCTCTACCTTTGTGATCTTGGCACCGCTCGGGAGACCGAAATCTGCCCAGTCGAAGCCGATCATCTTGTCGTCAGCGTTCTGGTCGTATACAACGTGCTTCTTGGGGCTGATCGAATAGCCGTCGCCGCTGCCGGGATTTGTCTGAGGAGTTGTAGTTGTAGTAGTTGTAGCGGGCTGCTGCCACTGAGTTGTTGTAGTTGTTGTAGCAGGCTGCTGCCACTGAGTAGTAGTTGTTGTTGTAACTACAGGCTGTGAGCTGCCGCCGCTGTAGATCTTTGTAACACCGTTGATAGTGCTGTCGGGAGTACCTGTCTTCTTGAAGTGGTAGAGACCGGCTGCTGCACCGACGAGACCGGCGTTGTAGTCGATAGCTACCTCGTTGCAGACATAGTCAGCCATATTGTCGTGATAGTCGCCGTTTGCGTTGCAGGGACCGCCTACAAGAGCACCGATGAGGGGCTTTGCATTCGGACCGTAAGCACAGAAGGGATTCATATGGTCGCCGTTAGGATCCCAGCCGTTCATATTGAACTGCTCATAGCTCGTATAGCCGGAAGCAGCTCTGTGGTGAGCGTTCTTAGCGCTGTTGCTCGCATAGCCTGTTACGAAGCAGGTCTTTGAAGGGTTCTCGCCGAGGATATAGTTCATCTGACCCTGAGCCCAGTCTGTAAAGTTTCCTGCGCCTTCCTTTGTAGCAACGAGTGACATGAACTGCATAGAGCAGTTGAGTCTTGCGCTGCCCCACTTATCCATAAAGAGGTATCCGCTGCCGTTGCACTTCTCGCCGAGGAACTTGTTTGCAGCAGTCCAGTCCTTGTTTACGATACCGTTCATAACAGCTGCACCGAGGTTTGCATCGTTCCAGCCGTATGCCCAGTAAACGCCAAGAGAGTTTACAGCCTTGACGTCGTTCTTATAGCCCGAGTCGCCTGTAGCGAGTGCGAGACAGCCGGCAGCCATTGCCTGCTCATCAGCACACTTTGATGAAGCGTAGAAGGTATCGGGACCTTCCGTTGCGCACTGGTTATACTGCTTTGAGAAGTTATAGAGTGCCTTAGCGTACTTGAGGTCCTCAGCGTTGCCGAAGTTCTTGTAGTTGAGAGCAAGAGCAGAAGCATAGTTTGCAGCGATGTCGCTTGCACCGTTGCTTGTCCAGTACATCTTGCGGTTGCCTCCCTGCTGCTCGGGCGGACCCCAGTATGAGTGATCGGGATTTCCCTCGCCCTTCTGGTAGAGGAAGCTGGAAACGTTGTCTCCGTTGAGCTTTGTGGACTTCTTGAAATATGTGCAGAAATGGTTGAGGATCATCTTGATGTGATCAGCCTGACCTGTCTGCTCATATGCGTCAGCGAACTCATAGTAGCTAAGACCGAGTGCTGCTGCGGTATATCCCTGAGGAAGACCGAACATCACGTGGTCGCCTGCGTCGTGGAAACCGCCGGGAACTTCATCGTTCGTATGGCAGTTGCCTCTCCAGTTGAGGCCGCAGCCTGTAACGTCGCCGCACATATTTGCGTCATAGAAATAGAGGGAGTACTGAAGGAGCCTTGCGTAGTTGCTGTCAGCCGCATTTGCATTGAGAGAGGGAGCAACTGCGGAGAACGAGCTTGCAGCTGTCGAGAGCGCGAGGACGCTGCCGAGCAGTGCAGATGTGATTTTCTTTACCTTAAAATGCATACTATTCACACTTCTTTCTGAATATCTCGCCTATAATATGCCTTATGCCCTATTATACATAAATCGTTCATAAAGTTTGTTACAAACTGGATAACAGAAGGTTACAATTTGGTTACACTAAGCCCGTTTTTTTCAGATTCTACGTATTGACCTAAAATGATATTTCCGTTTTGTAGAAATTGACATAATTATTACAAGGATTTGTGAACATCAAGTGTACAAAATCAAAGTATTATGAATAAAATTGCTCCAAAAAAGCAAAATAGTACCGATGCACAAGATCCCCCTTGTACATCGGTACCAAAACAACTGATTTAATTTTGTACGATATGCATTACTGCTTACTTAAATCATCCGCAGGAACAGGCAGGTCGGTGAGCTTGAGCTTGCCTGCGTCGACCATCTGTATCATAAGTGCGTCCTTGGGAGTTATGCCGTCGCCGTTCGCGTAAACGTCCGCATTCTTCGCGCCCTGCGGCTTGAGAGCGTACTTGTCCTTGTTCGCGATAGCCTGAAGGATAGCGACCGCATCTGCAACAGTTACCTTATTATCAAGGTTTGCATCGCCCCATACTATCTTCTGAACTGAATGGTCTCTCTCGAGCTCATATGTCTTCTCGATAGTATTCTTTGTCAGGAACATAAAGATGCTCTTGGGCTCCTCGGGCATCTTGTATCCCTCGGGAACCGATGTGATAGTTGCGGTCCATGTCACGTCGTTGAGGTCTTCGACCCACTCTCTCGGGCAGGTGAGGTCGTTCACGCCGTCAAGAGTCGTATACTTCTTCTCAGGAAGCTGCTTTTCGTAGTCCTTGCCCGAGATAACGACCTCAACTCCGGGAACATACTCGCCCGTTTCCTTGTCCTTGACAATGAGCTCGAATGTGAGCTTTGACATATCGGGCTTCTTGTCGAGCGTTATCTTTACATCAGCAACGCCGTCCACAAAGGTTATCCTGTCGTTGAGCGCAGAAGGATAAACGTAGTCATCGGGAATGGACCTGAGAATTATCTCCCAGTATGTCACATCACTGAGGTCTGTGCTGTCATTCCAGTTCACGTCGATGACATCGGTCTCATCGCTCGTTGTATAATTCTTTGTTCCGAAGTGAGCGCCCCATTCGCCGGCACCTGTTATCTGATACTCAACGCCGGGCACCTGCTTGCCTGTATCGGGGTCAACGATGCTTACATTCACGATAGCCTTTGCACGCTCTGCGGTAGTTGTCGTAGTTGTAGTAGTTGTTGCAGTGGTCGTCTCTGTAGTAGTTGTTGTTGTAACAGGAGTCGGGTTGTCATACT
>Ga0326512_10004463_pt1 | contig 10163 bp, 16 predicted proteins | sample 1_2617_0518_D_FD_203652 | JGI IMG/M metagenome (GOLD analysis project Ga0326512, IMG submission 203652) | Bovine rumen microbial communities from UC Davis, California, United States - 1_2617_0518 | ecosystem: Host-associated > Mammals > Digestive system > Stomach > Rumen | place: USA...
CGTTCGTGCTCTGCTTTCCTTATTGCTTCCCTTCGTTCCCTTTCGGCTGTTTGCTTGTCTTGCCTACAAAGCGGACACTCATTTGCATACGTCCATGTTCCGTTAACCACATCCCTGAAGATATGTGCCTGTCGTTCAAACTTTTGCCCGCACTCTCTGCACTGAACCTCGATAGGTTTCTTCATGGATTGATAACCGCCAACATAAGTAAAGCCAGATCTACTGACATAATCAGCAACCTGGCTCTCTGTAAGTCGTTGTTCAATTATTTTTCCGCCCATCCCGGCAGCTCTGCACACTTGGCTGCAGTATGAGTGAGCACATCCAACAATGGCCGCAATCTTTTTCAATGATTGTCCGGATCGTCGCAGTTCTCTTATTTGCTCCGCCTTACTCAATCGCATCCCTCCTATAGGTTTATGTGTCCCATCGCGTCGCACCGCCAGCGCTTCGTCCTGTGCTGTTCCGCGTGACATTCTTCACACAATGCCATCAGATTGTCATGGCTCAGCGTGATTCTCGGATCGTTCAGGTTCTCCGGTGTGATGCGAACCTTGTGATGAACCTCAGTCGCTGGCTCGATCAGTCCCTTGCTCAGGCAGACCTCACACAGCCCGCCTCGCTCCACCAGGAATACAGCCCTGCACTTTCTCCACGGTCTCGACGAGTAGAATGCTTCTATCGCAGGATCCTTGTTCATCTGCTCTCCTCTCTGCCAACGGATCGTCGGCTCCCACCTCAGCCACCAAGAATGATTAAGAGACGATCCACCCGCCGCCAGGGAAGGAGAAAACCCCAACGACCCCCGCAGAACTGGCCGCGCATAAGAAAACACCCGGGTCATGTCCACCCCGGGTGCCTCCTATACACGATATGATAGTCTCATATATACAGCGCACATTCAATAACATTTGTCACATGAATTTATAGACCGTCAATGTACGCCGTCCGCAGTCTGTTAACGTGCTGTCTGCTGAGCTCTAACTGTTCCGCGATCTTCTCGTCCGTCCATCCCAGGGCGTAATAGTTCCGGACGATAATCCTGAGCCGCCTATCATCGATCTGGTCCATGACCTGCTCAAACATCTTCACCATTCCGCTCAGCTCGTCGACCTTGGCCTCGATCTTGTCCAGCACCTCGTCCGTGTCCGCCCGCTGAAGGATAGCCGCCTCCGGGTCGTTTGTCCCTCTCGGCATTCCCGTCAGCTGAACACTGTGCAGCGGTTTCGGTCCGCCAATGAACTGATTAAGAAATTTCGACTGTCGCTCCAGTGTCTCGATCTCGATCACGATGTCCCGGTAGTTTTCCAGCAGTTGCCGTTTTGTCATCCGCTCTCACCTCCACTCTTCTCACGCATCCCCAGCTGCAGTAGTATATCGGTTTGCCTTTGACCCGTTTCGTGAACGTCCAGATCTTATTGCCTGCAGAGATATGGAACATCTCGTGACACATCGGACACTCATACCAGCCGCCCTGGAACGGCTCTCGCATCTGATCACTTCGCAATCTCGCACAATAACTTACAGTAGTTCTTGGAATTAGTCCCTGGAATCCATACGTTCCAACAGCGGAGTATAAGAAGCATCGTCCGGGAGCAAAGGGTTATCCTCTCTATCTTTTTCTTCTCCCCGTCTTTCGCAAATGGGTTTGTAATCGACAAACGATGTTTGATACATCCCATTTTCGACTTCTTCTCTGGTCACGAAGTTCTTCTCAATCCTGTTTATTGCACGGTCTAACTCCGTCCATCCATGCCATCTCACTCTCTCACTCCTCTTCGGCATTATCCATTTTCGCTCCGCACTTTGGACAATACTCGTGGTATCTGTAATCAAAGCTGAACCCATTATCCGTTGCAAACCCAGAGGACACCTTCTTGCAACACGAACACCTTGCCGAACACGTTGCTATTCCTTCGTATTTGTCTTGCCAATGCCCGGTTTTCGGATGTTTCTCTTTCAGCAGTTCATTGGCATCCCGCATGAGAGACAACCTACAACTCCACGCATCTGTGTATACTTCATCTCCGTAATACGGGCATTCCCCACATCCGAACGGAACCTTCCCGGACAGGCATCTTTCCAGACCTTTGTCAACCTTCGCCCTGTCTGCCATGCTCTCACTCCTTCTTTTCCCCGCAGTTTGGGCAGAACTTGTACTGCGTATCATGCCCTTCGATGAAGAAGTGAACGAATCCGCATTTGTCACATCTGCCCTTATATGACCCGTCCGGAGCTTCCCATAACTTGTTCCAACTCTTTTGCTCATATGAGTTTGTCGGAATATCTATTGCTGTCCCTCCTTCCGGGCAAGCCTGTTCACACAATCCTTCACGTGTACACGTTTCAAAAAGCGAACAATATATTCCCCAATGATTCTTCTGAAGTCTTTCCATTGGATCAAGACTTTCATAAGGTAGTTTTTTCATGTTCTCACCCTTCGTTATTTGGTCAGTTTGTCTTCCGCACTTTTCTGCACTGCTTATTCAAACTTCACTGCCTGTCCGCAATATGGGCAATAATTAATTTGCCCCTCATGCTGTCTACCATACAAATATCTATCAATGGAAACTCCACACTTTGGACAATGCGTTATCGGCAATCCTGTATATGTGTTTGTCGATTCTATAACATTTTTTGCTTCCTGCTCTTTCAGCTGTTCTGCATAGCATTCTCTCAAGTCTTCATTGTCGATTCTCATTTGTTCAAGTGCGTCATCTTGCTCTTTCAGCAGTTCAAGGGCATCACGCAACAATTCGTTACACGCTTTGTCGTGATAGCATATTTTTTCATAAGGACAAACAGGGCATCCTCTGCACTTTGGGAAACTTGCCCAACAGCACTCTAATCCTTTTACAACCTTGTCAATATCTGCCATGCTCTCACCCTTTCCACCCAACGTGTCCGCTACAATCCTGCGGTTCTCCATAAAGCTGTCGCAGTTGCTTCAGCGGACAATCTGGTATTGCTTCCGGTGAACACCACGAATGAAGAACGCTGTTGTCCTTGATGTTCACTTTGTTTCTAATGCAATTGATAGTTTTGCAATCTGATGCACAATACGTTATATCGTCTATCATTCCGTCACTTCCTCACCCTTCGTTATTTGGTCATTTTCACGTCACTTCTGTGCGTCCATCAGGCGCCGCTTTTCTTCCACGATCTCCCTGGCTTCGCGGTAGAAGTCGGACACCAGATCGCGTTTTGCCTGGTACATCGGACTGTCATAGAGCTCTTTCTCTCTCCGGTCCCACATATCCATCAGTTTGTCCTTCCTGGCCTCCGTGATGCAGCCGAATCCGTATGCGTCCAGGATATCGTCCTTGGTCCGGTATTCCAGCAGAGCGGCGAAGGTCTTCTTCTTGACCCGCTCCTGCCGTTTCTCTTCCTCCCGGATCAGGCGCTCCGTGATGGTCTTGAGCTCACCGAGCCACCAGGACTGCAGCTCGATCACGTTCTTTGGGTCACTCATGGCTCCGGTCATTGTTTCTCTCCTTTCTGTTCTGCACCGCCACCGACGCGGCCGGAGTCGAACCGGCCAGCAGTGGCACGCTCCTTCCGCCAGGATCAGGGAGCGCCTCCTTTCGTTGTCGTAACCTGGCTTCAGGCACTGCTCCGCCGGGGCGCGGTGGGTATTGAAGTGGAACCGACGGAACCAAAGGACTTAGTTTTCTTATATATATGTTTACAAAATTATTTTTTATATATATATTGGTTCCCTTGGTTCCAATAGGGTTATAAATATTGATATATAATGGTTTTGGGGTGGAACCGAAGTGGAACCGAGTGGAACCGACGGAACCGACTCAGCGCCACGACGGGAAAAACGGGTTCGCTTTCTTGAAGGCTTTCTGTCGCCCCCACTGCGTGTTGACCTTGTTTTCGCACTTTACCCACCCCGGAATGCTCTGGATGATCTGGGTTATGGCGATACTGTCAGCCCTGGCTGGTTTGCTCTCAGCCGGTTCGTTCAGTGCATTGTGCCAGAGCTCAATGACCGTAACCGTGCTGTTCGGTTTCTTCTTTGTGTCTTCCAGGTACTGCTCAATAGCACCGATACGCCAGTCATCCTCCATGGCTGCCTCCTGAGCCGCTCGGATCTGTTCAAGAACCTCCTTCTTTGCGAACGGCTGAAGGTTTCCTTCCTTATAGAGATGCACAGCTTCGGCCCATGCCTGTTTGATGTATTCCCGGACCGGTCCTTCGTTGTCAAGCAGTTTGTATCCGTCAGAGTTGACCTGAACCGGATAGAAGCGCCGGTTGCCGGTCTTGTCTGTCAAGAACTGCGGATTGTTGGTTGTGCCGATGAACACACACCGCCGTGGGATGGTTTGCACGTTCTTCTGGTACGGAGGCCGGTAATTGTCTTTCTGGCTCGTGATGTATGCCTTCACAGCTTCGGCCTCTTTCACTCTGGTCATGGCCATCAGTTCAGAGACCTCACCGATCCAGACGCCCCGGATCGCTTCGATGCCTTCCTTGCCGTTGATGGTCTTGATCTCTTGGTAAAACTGGTCATCAATGTTCAGCCACCGAGTGATGGTACTCTTTCCGGTGCCCTGGCCGCCGATCAGAACGATCATGTCATCGAACTTGCATCCGGGCTGGTATGCGCGATGGATCCCGCCGGCGAAGATCAGCCTGGAACATTCCCGGGTGTATTCGCTGTCTTCGCACTTCATCACATCATGCAAGAACTGTTCGACCCTCGGTTTACCGTCCCATACCAGACCTTCAAGGATCTGCAAAAGTGGATTGACCTTGTGCTGGTTGAAGTAGATCAGCAGGGCGTCGGTCATTTTGTTCTGCGAGTACATGGAGTATGTGCTCTCAAAATATGACCGCATTCTGCTTTCCTCGGTGTCGTTCCATTCGCGCCATTCACCATGCCGTTTGAATTCCGGTTTCCCTGTCATTTCATTCAGGCGGAGGTCATCACCGTAATGGTTTGTCATCAGCCGGACGAAATTATCAATCGTCGGCATGACCTTCAAGCCTTTCGCATTTCCATCAGGGATCAGACTCACGTTGCTCTTCTGGCCATCCTCCGCCATGCAGCCACCTCCTCTCTGAATTCTCGGATCTTCTCAATCCGTTCGTCGTTATGTTGTGAGTCTTCATCAAATGTCAGCAGGGCCATGCATTCTTCCCAGGTGCGGTCCTTGACTTCCTTGTCACGGGCGGCCTTCATGCGAGTCATCAAGATACGCTGATCGACTTCGATACAGAACTCAAGCGTATCCAGATACCGATAGACTGCGCTGGCGAAAATATCAAACGTATGCTGCATCTGCCGCCAGTCATCCGCCCTGAATGCGTTCTCATTCACCGGAAACAGGTTCAGCCGGCAGGCCTGGTCAATGGCCCGGACAGCGGTCGGGAAGTCGCAGTTCTCATGTTCCATCACAAAGTCGATCACGCTGCCTCCGCGGTGGCATCCGTAGCAGTGCCATCCGCCGGTGCCCTTGTAGACCTTCAGAGACGGACCTTTGTCCGCATGGAACGGGCAGACCATGAAACCGTGCTTTGTCTGGTAGCCGTACAGGTCGAGGATCGTCTGCATATCCACCGTGTCGCGGATCGTCTGGGCCGCGCTTTTGATATCCATCAGAGATCCTCCCTTCCGAGATAGCTCGGCATCGTCGGTTTGTTGCCATTGCGATACATTTCGTCGAAGTGATCCATCACGCCGGTGGCCATGTGGAGCGCAAGCCTGCTGTTCGGATGATTCTGAATCAGTGCGTAGAATTCTGCGGTGATCAGAAGCCACTGTTCCTCTGTCTGGATCAGCGTTCCGCGCCATTTGTCGTAGAGCTCATACACTTCACGGAATATCTGCTTATCCTCTTCAGGCATCTTCTTCACCTCGCAGTAGTTCAATGATTTTCTTCCCGGTCTGGGCCTTGCTGCAGAACTGCCATTCGATACCATAGGTCAGCTCTATCTGCTTCATGATCTTGAAGAGCCGTTCACCGCTGACGGCCAGCGGGCTCACCTTCAGCCTCGGATTCTTCCAGTTGATCACATCGTCGAGGCTCCGGATCTTACCGCCGTGTTCCACCAGGACGATCATGTGACAGCCGGCACGGTTGCACCGGTCGACTTCACGGAGAAAACGGAGCCTCTGCTGTACGACATTCCCGGCGACTTCGAGCAAATTCTGTTTACGGTCAATGATCTTCCCGGGGATGGCCGGGTTCCAGTAGTCCGCGAAGGTGAGCGCCCTGCGGACTACGTGGATCCCATGCCGGTCAAATTCAGCCAGGATCTTTGTGATGGCTCTCGGTTTCTCCCGGGTGTCCACGATTATCGTCACTGAATTCGACCTCCTCCCCGTCAATCGTGTAGATCGTCTTTCCTTCCAGCAGTTTGTTGACAATGTATGTCCTGCACCTTCCGATGTCTCTGGCCGCATGGGCCATTGAGACGTAGTGCTTCACGGTGCCGTCAGGGAAGGTCAGGCTGCATCGTTTGTAGTTCTTCGCCTTTCCGCTGTTGAGGTAGTGCCGGACGTTGTCGGCGTTTGTGAGCCATTCCAGATTGTCAGCCCGGTTGTTCTTTGGGTTGCCGTCCTTGTGGTTCACCGTCAATCCGCGCCGGTATCCGTGGCAGAACGCTTTCGCAACCAGACGGCTGACCAGGTAGTCATTGGACTTCCCATTTTTGCGAAGGCTGACGTACAAATCGCAAATATCACTGCCTGCGTACCTGATGCGGGACTTCTGCTTCAGGATCCTCTCCCGCCATACACGGCGCTGGCTCTGTTTGCTGCTGGTGACCCTTCCTTCCGGAGATCTGACCCGTCCGAGGTTGGAAACTTCATACCAGCCGTGAAAGCCTCGGATCGGTTTCCATTTCTCTTCCATAGGTCACCTCTGTCAGTTCACGGAGAGCTCGTACACTTCGCCAGACAGTGATTTGATTGGGCGACCGAAGATCTTGCAGTTCGCAATGTATGAACTGCTTCTTCCGATAGCCTTGGATGCAACTGCTTGCGAAGCGTATGATTCATGCTCTCCGGAACTATTGATCAATGTGCAGGGCATATTTGACTGAATCAGTCCGGTTGAAAACGCATGACGGATATTATCTCCGAGGCTGACCCACTCAAGGTTGTCAGCACTGTTATTGAGAGGATTTCCGTCAATGTGGTTCACCGTCAGACCATCATGGAACCCTTCGCACCATGCAAGAGCAACGAGGCGAGCAACGAGCCATGTCTTTTCTTTTCCGTCTTTCCACAGGCTCACGCGGGCATCTTTGTGGATGCCATCTTTCCTCATTCCGTACTTCGGCTTCATGATGCGCTGCTTCCACACGCGACGCGAATACCTTGCGTTTGATGTTGTCTTGCCCTCAGCCGTCCGGATCTGACCGTGGTTTGATGCTTCATACAAACCTTCATAACCGGGGATGGCTTTCCATTGTTCCATGCTTACTCCTTCCGCCTTTTTGTCACGGGAAGGCTAACCCGTCACTCAAAAGGGAGTTCGTCGGTCTCCACAGCCGTGAATCCGGCCGCCTGGTCTGCCGGCGCCGTGGCAGGAGCCGGAGCGGAGGACTGGTCGCCCTTGTTCCCGCAGAACTCGACCGTCTCCACCGTCACACCCCAGAACGTGCGTTTCTGGCCGTCCTTCTCGCTTGTATTGGATTCCATCCGGCCTTCGACCAGAATCTCCTTTCCCTTGGTGAAATAGTTGCTGATGAACACGCCTGTCTTTCCGAATGCAGTGCAGTCGAAGAAGTCAGCGTTCTTCTGGACGTCCTTGTCCTTGGTCAGCCTGCGGTCAACCGCCACCGTGAACTTGCAGAATTCCGCTCCGCTCGCGGCGGTCTTCAGTTCCGGGTCCCGCACCAGGCGGCCTTTGATAACGATCTTGTTCATTCTTCAATACCTCCGTTTTCGTCAAATTCTCCCAGGTCAACCGGCTCCGTCAGGATCCTGCTGTCCCGGCACCATGCACACTGTTCGCACCGGTCCGGTTCAATGGCTCCGTCCTTGATGGCCTCAAAGCGGGGCAGCGAACGTTCCAGCCATGCGATCTCCGCGTCCATCCTCTCCTGTTCAATGTGGATCAGCCGAAGGTCCGCTGGGTTTTCCTTTGTGATCACCGCCAGATAGCACGGCAGCAGTACACCCTCGTTCGCCTTGTAGATCTGCTGATAGATTGCCATCTGCAGCGGCCAGTCCCACGCTGTTGCGAAGTCCACGCGGCCTTTCCCGGGAAGATACTGACTCTTCAGATCCTTCACGGTCTTCAGGTCGACGATCCGGTCAGAGCCCAGCACGTCGAACTTACACTTGAACGGCACTCCGAACAGTTTCGCGGTCATGATGGCCTGATGGTCGCCGTCCATGTAGTCCATGAACAGTTCGTCCCGCAGAGCACGTTCCACCATCAGACGGGCACCCTCGAAGTCGGACTTCAGCGTTCCGTCCCGCTTCAGGATCTCCGGGTGGTTCAGCTTCCAGGACTCCAGGTCGCCGGTCAGCGCCTCGTCGACATACTGGCCGACCGTCAGCGCCGTGCTCATCGGCATCTGGTACTGTCCGGTCAGTTTCGCCATGGTCGCGGATTCACACTTCCGGAAGCTCTTAATCTGGCTGGCACTGAAATACTCAATGTCGGCCTCCTGGCTGTAATAGTTCTCAGGCGTCAGCTTCAGCATTCTTCTGTTCCTCCTTTTCCTTCATTGCCTTGGCACATTCAGCGCAGATCTGCCGGCCGTACTTCTTCTTGGTGTAGGCCGCCAGCTGTGTCACGCTCATGTTGAAGGCCGGGACGATGAACTGCCCGCATTCTTCACAGGCGATCTCGGCCACTTCCGGCGCCTTGCTCCGGATTCTCAGGCACTCCACCATCTCGCCGCCGAACTTCGTCATATCGGAGTAGATCTGCACCTTCGTGCCGGCCCACTTCTCAATGAACGGCGTCTTGGTCAGCTTCGCGATGGTCTTGCAGTTCGTCACGTTCAGGATCATCGGCTTCTGGTTCTCCTGCCAGTGACAGACGATGCATTCCTCCTTCTTGCCGCCGGTACCGGTGATGATTTCCTTCCGGACCTGCTTGATCGTGAGGATCATGTCCTGCCCCGGTTCAAGGCTGTATGCGCCGAGATAATCGGGATTAATCAAGCGCTTAAAATGTGTAAGTGTTTCAGCCATTTGTTTCTCCTTTCTTGTGTCTGTTAAATGATTGTTCCGACATTGTTGCCCACCTGCAATTACCGGGTTCATATCCTGCATCATTGTCTATTCTGTCAATTGTTAAATTGTCAGAATAACCATTTGCGAGAGCCCACTCGCGGAATGCCCCGAAATCGTTTTTCCACAGTTCGCACATTGTGATTCCACGCCCTCCGTATCTGGAAAACCGGTAATCATGGTGATCGTTGGTACAACGTGTTTTCATGTTGGACCAGATACGGTAGAGCCTCGAGCCGACACCAGGGTAATCGTACTTTACGCGATTGGGCCGTGGCTTCTTCCTCGAGCATCCGCAAGAATGCGTGTTTCCTTTTGTAAGGTCGTGCGCTGCAGCATAAGCAACATTTCCGCAATCACAGATGCATTCCCAGATGATTCCGCCCTGATTATTCCTGTTGCTGGTGGGTTTTGTTGCCGTCAACGATCCGAACCGTCTTCCGGTGATGTCAATCTTTGCACCCATTTGTTTATTCCTGCTTTCTGTGATAGAATAGTTAATGGATTCAAAACCCAGAATCTCGGCCGGTTGATGTTGCAGCATCGCCGGTCATTTTTTGTGTCCTCCGAACGTACAGCCCTGCATGGTCCGGATAATGTCGACCGCCTTCAGGCACTTCGGATGCGGCTGTTCGATCTCCCTGACGTAGGTGATCACATGGCCGTCTTCCATGGGCATCTTGATCCGGTCCGGATAATCGCTGGACATATAGTCCCAGATCGGGGCGCCTGTGTTCGCCAGCGGTCGGATCTGAATGACTCTTGCCTCGCTCACAGTGTCACCCCCAGCTTCACGCAGATCTGACGGAGCATTCCGACAGTACTCAGCCATTCGTCAAAGGTCATCTTGACGGGCTCGGCCGGGGCGGTTTCCTCTGTCTTCTCCACATAGACCGCTCCTGTCGCGTGCGGAACATCAGCGTACTCACCTTCCGGAGTTTCGACCTTCAGGCCCATG
>Ga0326512_10004464_pt1 | contig 10162 bp, 16 predicted proteins | sample 1_2617_0518_D_FD_203652 | JGI IMG/M metagenome (GOLD analysis project Ga0326512, IMG submission 203652) | Bovine rumen microbial communities from UC Davis, California, United States - 1_2617_0518 | ecosystem: Host-associated > Mammals > Digestive system > Stomach > Rumen | place: USA...
CACGACACGCGGCAGACGCTCGGAACAGCGAGCACCGAGCGGCGGATCGTGCAGTGCAACTGGAACGCAAGCACCGCACCGCGCGCCGGCATGCGGTTCAAATAGCCCACGACGCACGTGCTATCCGCGATGCGATCGAGGTCTTGCCCTACGGCGAAAGCGCGCAGGGTTGCTTTAGCGCAGGCATCCGCGCTCGCCTGCCCCTGCACGAAGAACGGCAAGAAAGCCGAAGCGAGCACCATGTGCGGATCTGCATCCACCACGGGGCGACCGAGCACGGTTTCGAGAGCAGACCGGAGCTGCTCGCGCAGCTGCGCGGCGTCGGTTTGCACAAGCCAGAAATCAGACGCGCCAAAGCGCGGAATATTATCAGCCATTACTCTCTCGCTCCTGTACAACTAATCGCACAACCGCCCTACCGTCCGGGGATACGCCGACCGTCCCCCGCGTGACCTGCGCATCTGGTACCTCGATTTCCACTTGCGCCGCAGCATCACCGAGCAGGATCTGCGCGTCTGTGGTGACGGCAGCGTCAAGCCTGCCGTCAATGCCCAGCCGTCTACAGTACGGCACGTCGCCGCGAAGCGTCGAAGTCACACACGCGGCGCGACTCAACATGATTTCTTGCGATGTTTCGGGGAAGAGCTTATCCATTGGTCGGCCTCGTGGCTATCAAATTAAGCGAATAGGTTGCAGCGACAAGGACGCCGTCAGCCGCCCACCGCTCCTCGGTAATCGACAAATTCTCTATCAAATACATGCCAAACACGCGGCTCCCGCGCGTCAGCGCACGCGGCCGGTTCTGCCGCTGCATTGCCCGCAGCCACAATATCCGATCGTCCACATCGCCGCATACCTGCTCGTTTAACGTGCCAGTAAGCGTCACCCGGTCGGCATCGAGGCCAGCAAACTCCACAACGGGCAGCCCCTCGACCGTTGTGTGAGTAAGCAAACGCGACTGCGTAGCCTGCGTCAGCGCGTTAAACGTCACGCCCTGCTCACCCTCCAGAGGCACGGTATCGGAGCCATACACGCCGAAAACAAAATCACCATAAGAGCCAACGACCATACACGCCCCCTATTTGATGTAAACCGAATCGGCAGCCGTAGCGCCGACTGTGTAGGTCTGTGCGGCCGGGTTAGTCGGAGCTGCTGTATTCGCCGGGGACGTGCCGTTCAGGTATTCGTGGATGTGGTCGTTAAAGGCCGACACCAGCGCATCGAGCGCGGCTTTTATCGCCGTAAGTTCCGCCTGCACATGATCGTCGCGGCTGGCCTTTTTCGCCGTGTCAACATCGGAACCGAGCAGAACTTTAGAGGCTTGAAAAACAATCGTCTCGCCGGTTCCGATAGGCCCGCGCGCATCCGTATAGACGCCGCCCAGAACGACAGACTCCTCCGGACGTTCTGTATCCACAAGCACGGCGACGCAATCGCCCGCCTGCGGCGCAACCCACGATTTAACCGACGAAAAGCCCCCCGGCTGGAGCAGCTTCACATCGACCGCAACGTCGGCCTCGTAGCCAGACAGGCTCACGCGAATTTGTGCCCCGCCAGAGCGGATAACCTCGCCGTATTGAAGCTCTAAAGCCATCTCACGCCCCCTTTGTCACAAGCGCCATTTGCTCAGCATCACCCGAGCGAGTGTAGCGCATTTCGGTCACAACGCGCAAGCCCAAGCCAGGAATTTTAAGCACCGCGCCGGCGACGTATCGTGGGTCCGGATAGACAGTCAGCTCCCCTGCCAGCGCATCGAGAATAGCCTCGTCGTAGATGCTCGCAGCGTCTGCTATTGAGTAGCCCAACGACACAACCCCGCCATCGCCATCGCCATAACTCACACGCTCCACGCGATTTGTGTACGGATCTCGCCGCGCCGACTGGATGCGGGACACCCTGAGTGCCTCTGTATTCTGTATGGAAATGATCGCATCACTCGGCACATCAACAACGTTTTGCGCAGGCGCATCCGGTGTTCCGGGCCTTGCGACGATTTGCACCCGCGCGGCAGTTGCACGCACAGATAACCCGTGCATCCGGCACAGGCGCTCAAGTAGATGATACCCCGATTCACGAAAGCGAACCACGCGAAGCAAGCGGGGGTTGGTCTTTGCGGAATATTGCAGCGCCAGACCGCACTCGGCGCAGACGCGTTGCGCTACCTCGCGTAGCGTAACCGTGCTCGTGTACGAATCCCAAGAGCGCTTGTCCGAAATTAGCGCACCGGACGACGGTGGTGAAGTGCCTTTTCCACGCCCGGAGGGTGCCTTGATCGTGGCCGGACGCGCAGACGCCCGCCACGTAACAAGGCGTGGCACCGCCTCGACGGACACCTCCGAGATGGCAAAAGGGTCCGGCGTAGCTGCACCAAAGCGCAAAGACAGCGAATCGCCCTTAGTGCATGACCACTCACGCGTAAACCGCCCATCCGCGTTGCACAGCGTGACAGCGAGCCTCGAGGGGTCGCGACCGACCGTGTCCACGTACTCCACCTGCTCCAGATACGGCAGCAGGGACGCCCCGAGGCGATTGTATAACACGTCGAAGCTAAGCATCGGGACGCCTCCACGGCGGGAGCTGCGCAATCGTGGACGTGTCCGGCGTGCGCTCGGGAACCGCCAAGCGCGTGCCATACGGGAACCGCCAAACGGCAAGCAAGTCCGGGTCGCGCGTGCCATTTTCTGCCATGACATCCCGTGTGGCCACGTCCGAATCGTAAGCCTTAAGCGCGATCTGGTCCCAAGTATCCCCTTGAATCGTGATATAGTCTGCCATCTCTACGCCCCCTCCGCGAGCTCACCGTAGCGATTAAGCGCTCGCTCGACGCCCTGCACCGTCGCCGCGCTGGACTTCGACAGCGCCCGCTGCACGGCTGCTCCGGCCTCGCTGCTGCCGCCTCGGGCATCGACGCTCACCTGCACAGTCACTTGCGGGCGTCCACTGCTGCCCGCTTGCGGTTGCGCCTGCGCAATGCGCCCCGTCGCACCGCTAATTTCTGCCTCTACGGGCGTCTCTTCGCCCAGAACCCAGTCCCGCACCTTGCGGAACCGCTCAACGATGCCGTCGATCACCCCGGATATCCACTCAAAAGCGGACCGAAACGCCCCAACAATCGCGTCCTTAACATCCGTGAATACCCCGGAGATCCACTCGCCAAACTGAGCGAATTTCTCACGCCAAAAGGATATTCCGTTCGACACGCTCTCGATGGCTACCACCAGACCATGAAGCGCACCGCCGGCGACTTTGGCCAGACCCCGGAATACCGCACCGGCTGCTTCAGCAAACCGCCGAATATCCTCGCGGTTCTCCCGAACCCATACCGAAAAGTCCTGAAACGCCTTGCTGATTCCCGGCATCACCTGGTAGGCGATATCGTTAAACGCGCCTTTGAGCGACAGCTGCGCGTCGAGCATCTTGTCAGACGCGTCGGCCGCCTGCTCTAACTCTTTTCGAGTTCGGACATTGCCAGTATTACGCGCGGCCTTGCGTAGCTCATCCAGCCCCGCCGCGCCACCGCTCATCGCATGGGCGAGCTTGTCACCTGCACCGCCCAACAGCTGGACGCTCGCGCGCATACGCTTCGCCGGATCGTCGATCTTGCTGATGCCCTCAGCAACAGCGTAGAACGCCTCCTCAGCATTCATGCCCTGCAGGTCTTTGACCGATATCCCGAACTGCTTAAAGGCTTTGACCGCACGGGACTGCCCCTGCGCAGCCGCGCCGAGCTGCTCTTCGATGTGCCTTAACCCAGCAGTGAAATCTTCCTCGCTTGCACCGCCGCGCTGCATTGCGTAGGACAGCTCCTGGTATGCGTCCGTCGAGATGCCGAGCGCGTCGGCAGTCTTGATAATCTTGTCCCCAGACTTAATCGCGGCGACACCCATATCCCAGAGCTTCTTCGCGGCAGCGACGGCCGCAACCGCAAGGGCGGATATACCTGCGACAACGCCCACCGGGCCAGACAGTATCGAACGCAAGCCGGCAAACGATTTAGCCACGGAACCGACAGGGCCGGGGATACGCTGGAGACGCTCACCGAGACCGTTAAACGCCCGCAGCTGCTTGTCCTTCGGCAGCACACCGCCCATAGCGGCAAAACGCTTTTTTGTCTGGTCCAGCGCCTTTAAAAGCGCCGGATCTTTAAAGCGCTTATACGCCTCACTCAGCCGCTTAATATCCGTTGCCGCCTGACCAAGTGCCGCCTGCTTAGATGCGGCTTTGTTCAGCTGCTCTAAATCTTTCCGCCGCTCGCCCGTCCCCTTAAGCTCACTCTGCAGCTGCTCCGCGGACTGCCCGACAACACCGAGCTTTTGGGCGAGCTTATCGTAAGCCGCGCCGGCCTTGTCTGCCGCTTTGGCGTTTCCAGACTGCGCGGCAGCCGCACGCTGCGCATCGAGCGCGAGCAATTTCTGCAAATCGGTCTCGCGCTTTGTAAGCGCCGATATTTGCGCGCTTGTGTCCTTTGCGATACCTGCGGCGGCCTTAAATGCGCTTTGGTAATCGGGCGAAAGCGCGGCGGTTATCTCAATTTTTCGGACGACGTCTGCCATCTACACCCTCCACGGTTTCCGCCCAGTCTAAGAGCTCCCCCGCTGTGGAATCCGCATACAGTCTCACGGAATCGGTATGCAGCCGGTCGCCAAGCATGACGGCCAGCCGCCGGAGCGCCATCACGGGGTTTCGCGCTCCATATAGCTTGTAAAATTTGCGAACACACTGGCCTGTAATATCTGGTAGTCCCGCAGGCTTAAATCATCGATCGTTTCATCGCTCACATCGAATAGTAACGCACCGAGACGGCGGCAGAATCCGGGGTCATTCACCCAAATTCCGCCCGCCTCGGCAATCGACGGCGGCTTAATCGCATCGATTTCCCGGGGCCTGAGCGCACGTAAACGCGATTGCAGTTCCCCGTCAATAAAGTTATTGCCCTTATCTAAAATCGCCCGGAGACGTGCGCTCAGGGCGCCTGCTGTTGGTGTCTGGCTTGCCATCTCAAAAGCCCTCCACGATTAAGCTAAGAACTGCTGGGCGACCTGGTTTTCGTCAACCAGAACACCCTGCGCGTTGCGGAATTTAACGACGTTGTTCAGCTTGCTGATATCCACATAAGTTACGCCGTCGATATCGATGCGGATATCCAGCACCTCGAACTCTATGCTGGAGCCCATCTCCTCGCCGTTCTGCACGGTGCCGGATGTGGTGGACACGGGCACGACGCGCATGAACGCGCTAAACCGCTGCTCGGTCGCCCCCTGTGCGTCAGAGCCTTGGATAATAGCGCGGAATTCGAGCGTATGCTGGCCAAAGCCAAATGCGGCCAGAAATTCCGGCGTCATCACACGGGCGGCAAAACTCGCCCGCATGCTGTCAAGGTTCCCGCGTGTGGGGGTTGCCACCGTACCGGCAATCCCTGCGCCGGTCATATCCTGCGTCGGGCGGGAAAAATCAGGTAGCGTAAGCTCGCCAGTCACGGAGAGGCGGGTGTTGTCTAAGTAAGCGCGACACTGAGACACGCGCTCAGGAATTTGTGTAGTCAATGGCATGATTCACCTCCCTATTAAGCGAGCGAACGCTCGAAGCCCTGCACATCGTACTCCAGAACGCCCTCAATGACAACCATCGCGGGCGGCGGGGCAATCCGGATGCGGACATATACGGTACCGGCGAGCAGCGACGCCGTTGTGTTCAGCTCCTTGTCGAGCTCAACACTACCGGCGTTCAATGCGCCGAAGCCAACCCAACCGGCAAGAATCTGATTGAACGACTTAACGACACCCTCCAGCTGTCGCAGGTTCAGCGGCATATCAACGCGGCTGTCCGCGAAAACCTGGAACTGATTGCTCACGTAGTTAAACATACGGCGGATTGGGATCATGTAGTCCTTGACGTCCGTGCTGCCGGGGAACGCCGCAGTGTTATCGCCCCAAGCAACCCAACCTTGCGCGGTATTACGGAAGCCGACAATGCCATACGCGCCGAGATACGCATTAACATCATCACGGGTAAGAAAAACCGGCTCCTCGACAATCTGCTCGTCTTCGTTCTCGATCACGCAGTACGCGCCTGTCACTGGCAGCGGTTTGTTAGACGGCGACACGTAAGGGATGCCGCCGTACAGACCGTCTGTAGCGTTGATCGCTGCGGCGAGTGCCACGGACGACGGAAAGCGGAAATCCCCGACGCCAATATTTGGCCACGAGAAGATAACGTAGGGACTGTTAGAAAACATCTCACTGGACACGTCCTCAACCGGAGCGCCCGGCGCTTCAGTGAGCTTATCACCGGCGGGAAGTTCACACAGGGCTACGCCTTTAAACCGTCCGCCGATATTCGACACAGCCGTAGCCATCGCCGCCGGCAATGCGTCATAATTTGTCGTGAAATACGGCCCCGGTATGGCCAAAATTGACGCAACGCGGCCAAATCGCTCATAAATCGTATGAATGCTCTGGATAGCCTCCGTAATTGGAGTAATGCTCTCGGCAACCTCGCCATACGCATACAGCTCAAAGTCAAGGCCGCTAGCGGGAACGGGGAGAACCCCCTCGGTGATTGCTGAGTTATTCTCTACCGCTACAAGGCTAATCGTCACGCTCACGTCGTCAAGTGTGAGCGTAATCGGCGCGATATATGAGTCATTCGTGAGCGCCGCAGTTATATTCCCGTAGGTGACTGAGTATTTCGACGTGCCGGAATCGTATGAAATACTGCCGCTGCCGCTCTCTACAGCCTTGCGTGCGGTAGCACGACCAGAGGCCGCTACGAGACCAATCTGCACGTCGAAACGCGCCTCTACGAAAGCCTTGCCGACCTTGACCTGGAACGGTTTGGACGAAAATTTCATCGCGGGCAGGGACTGCAGAATACAATCGCTACGACCGGCGATAATGAACCAATAGTAGGCGAAATTCGTTAATGTGCCGCCTCTCGAAAACTCGGGGCCGTTAATATCTACATTCTCCGGCACCCCGAACGCCGCACAGTAGCGCGCCCACGATGTGATAAGCACTGGACCAATCTGTCGCGGAGCTGTACCAATCACAAACGGCAGGGCAGAGTCTACGGGAGCCGCCGTCTGAATACTGGTAGAGACTTCGCTTGTGTATACGCCATGACGATAAGCCATTTTCTACCCTCCGTTAAATCAAAAAGCCACCGTTGTCACGTGCGGCGGACCGTAACTCAAAGCTGATATCAATGCGCGCCTGCCACACAGGGCGGGGCTGCGCCGCGGGGATCTCCCAGGACAAATTCCCGGGCAGCGCCCCAAAAATAACGCCGTTGGGGGGATTGTAGAGCTTTTGTCCCAGCGCGTCAATGCAGTCGCGCAAGGTTCGCACCGCCCACAAATAGTCCGTCCCATCGGTCTTTGATGTGCGAATTTGAAGAAGTATCGACACGTCTGCCGTCGCGGCAGACTGCGCGGCGTTCCCACGATTCACGCCGTAAGCTCCCCGTGTTATCTCGACAACGAAGAACGGGCAACGGTCAACTGAGCGGTCTACAGACGGCTCTGGACAGGCGTCACAATAGCCCGTGTATCCCGGCCACACATCGGCGGCCAGCCAATCCGTAAGGCGCTCGGCCAATTCGTTCGCCGTGTAGGCGTCACGCTGCAGTCTGTCGTCTGGCATTCAGTACCTCCTCCGTCGCTGCGATAACTTCCCCAGCGCAGCGCGTCAAGACATCCGCTGGTCGCGGAAGCCCGTCCAGCTCCCAAAGGTAACGCCCAGAGACGTAAACGATCGGGTCTTTCTGGTACCCCCGTGCGTCAACATACGTCCCGTACCCCTCGCGCGCCGGGTCTCTACGCCACAGACGGCCCTGCCAGATAAAGCCCATCGGGATTGTAACCGGCCTACCGACCCACCCAGTGACGGTAATCGGCTGGCGATTGCGTCCCGTAGTATCTTGCGCCAGCGACGGCGTGACTTGGATGCTTTCAATCTTCGGCCACCGTAACGACGCGATATAGGTGATACTGCATGCCGTGGGGTCCTTGCGGATGAAACGCTTAAGCGTCGGACGTGATGTGACCACGTTTTTCGCATAACGGTCAAAAACCGCAAGCCCTGCCTCAGCCGCTGCATCAAGCCGGGACTTCACATCTCTTATGGCTTCCTCAGACATAGCTGCAAGCTGAACCTCGAACGACCTATGATCAATCGCAGGCTTTGGCATCGATCAATCCTCCACACGCTGCAGCGCGATCCGCAGACACAGACCGCCCAAACGGTTCGCAGAGGACACGCGGTATTCCTCGCTGTCCAAGAAGAAAATCGACCCAACAGACGGAAGCCCGCCGCCATAATCAGCGGCGCGCACAATAACCACACAGTCAGCCGCGAACGTACCCAGATCGACCAGCGCCGTGCGAACGGACAGCCTGCCCGCATGCACGATAGCTTTTATCCTGACGCCGTTCACGTCATGCTCTACCCAGAAACCGTCGTCATCCGTGTAGATATCCTCTAAGTCCTCGAGGACTGTGTGGTCGTAGATACTCATTTCTTGCCCTTTTTGCGCGGTTTTACCTGCGGAAGCTCCGCAGGCTTTGCGTCTTCTTTTGGTTCAGGCCGGCCGAGGAGATCGACCAGCCCTGCCTGCCGCAGCTGCTCAGCGAGCGCGTCCGACACCTCGAACACCTCGCCCGCTGTACGCGCCGCAGCATTGTGCCAGATATTCCGGAGCGCCCTAACCTGCATACTACGAGCCCAGCCCCTTGATATACAGAACGTCCCACTTGCGACGAACAAGCGGAAGCGGTGCGCTCTGGATGATGTTGGCGATGGCGACGGGATCGCGCTTGACATCGGAATATACTGAACGGCGGCCGATGTAACGTGTCATGCCCTCCTCGCCGACGGGGAGGTAGGTCGGACCATACATCATCTTCGCCACACTGGACGAACCGAGCAACGCGCTACCAGCCGGGAGGAGCTGCGAGCCGCCGAGTGCCGCACCGCTGGCATACAGCGAGAGCCCTGCGAACTGGCCGAGATACTGGATGCCCTCCATATCATACTGCGCACCGGCGTCAACATTACCCGGATTAAGCAGCGCGGTGGGCGTTGCCATGAGGGCGCGGGCGAGCTTAGCGCCAACGTTTGCGGCGACAACGAGAGTGTTGGGGGCCGCGCCGCCGTTCTGGATAATGAGATTCTGCCAGCCGAGAATATCCTCAAGCATCTGTGCGCCTGTAGTAGACGCGCCCCAAGCGGCTGAAGCGGTGACGATAGGATCATCCACGCCGCCGGTAACCGGCGTAGTCCAGTAGGTGGCCAGATTCTTAGTGCTGCCGTCGGCAAGCGTGACATCGACCTTGCCTTGCGTCAGTGCCTGAACGGCCATGCTTTCCTCGGTGCGGATAAGCGCGCGTTCGAGCTCACCATAGCTGATGTTCTGCAGCTCGGCGATCTTGTCTGCATCGTCGTAGGGAATGCGTCCGGGCAGGCGGTTCTCAAGCTCGAACGGCGTGATTACGTGCTTATGGCGGATGCACTCAAAGCGCGCGGTCTGTGTATCAAAGCCCTGCACGGCGTCGGTCGTGGATTCGGCCTCGTAACCGGCAAACGGCAGTCGGTTGTCATTGTAGGTGATGCGGTCATACTCGAACACGCGCTCGGGCACGGCATACACAACCTGGAAGAATTTGTCGCGGAAAAAAGAGCCCTGACGCACGATGGTCTTCTCGATGGCGTCGAGCATTACACGGGAAACTAATTCAGCCATGATGCGCCTCCTTACTTGAGAATGATTCCGATGTTACGAAGCGCGGCAATTTGAGCCGCTGTAAGAGCTGTGCCACTGTTGGCGGCCTTGTACACGCCGTCCACGAAGTCCTTAAACAGCTCACCGATAACGATTACGTCGGCGGCCTGTACTGCAGCGTCTGCCGGGGTATCCTTAAGCAACACGCCATACGGGGCCGAATACGCGCCGGTACCCGCACCGATAACGTCGAAAGTGCCGTCCGGTGTAGACTTAACGGCGATGATTGTCCCCTGCGGTACTGCAGCAGCTTGCGCGTTAAGAGCGACAACCTGCGTCTGATACCGCGCCGAATAGAAAAACTCACTTGTCATTGTAGGCATTTTTCGCCCTCCTATACATTCAGCTTAAAGCCATGCGCACGCCGCATCTGCTCGTCGTGCAC